>Ga0208888_100018_pt1 | contig 221244 bp, 190 predicted proteins | sample LakWasM115_HOW13_2_FD_183929 | JGI IMG/M metagenome (GOLD analysis project Ga0208888, IMG submission 183929) | Freshwater sediment methanotrophic microbial communities from Lake Washington under simulated oxygen tension - Sediment Metagenome... | ecosystem: Environmental > Aquatic > Freshwater...
GTAAAGATTTTTTAGTCATAAAAATTGTTGTTAGGTTCAATTCACCAATTTAAATAAGCGTTGTAAATTTTAGGTACACTAAAAGTGTACATTTTGTTAAATTTTCTGACAACAAGTTCTGAAATTGAAAAGACAAAAAAAATCCCCATTAATGGGGATTTTAATCGTTGATTTTAAGGTAATATTACTACAAAAGGCATGTTTTTACGGTTTAATGGTTTTTTTGAAATTTGTTTTATTAGAAGTTTTTTTTGATTTTTCACGACACATTTCAGTTTGCCAAAACCGTTGTTCTGATTAAAATTGATTTTGTCTACACAAGGTTAAAAATGAGGTTGATTTTGTTTTTATAATAAAAAACCCCGATTCACGAATGAATCGAGGTTTTAATATGGTGAATTAATAATTTTAATTCATAGGATTATCCTAAAGAAACTCTTTTGAAACCTGTAATTTCAACGTTGAAACCTTTAACATAATCACCTACTTTTTTACTGTCATCTTTGATGAAGTTTTGATCCAATAAAGCTTTTTCTTGGTCTAAAGTAGTATTGTCAGAGATAAAACGTTGTACTTTACCAGGAATAATTTTATCCCAAATTTGTTCCGGTTTGCCTTCTGCTTTTAATTCCGCTTTAGCATCTTCTTCCGCTTGTTTTAATACTTCTTCCGTTAATTGAGAGAAAGAGATGTATTTAGGAACGTTTTTCAAAGTTTTCCCTAAACGTTTTGCTTCTTCATTTTCTTTTTCGATTACAGCAATACGAGCAGCCAATTCAGAAGCAACGAAAGCAGGATCAAAATCTTTATAAGATAAGGTTTCAGCACCCATAGAAGCTACTTGCATAGAGATATCTTTGGTTAAAACATCAGCGTTTGCAATTGGAGCAGAAATAGCAGTTAATGCAGCAATTTTGTTCACGTGAACATAAGAGCCAACGAAAGCGCCTTCTAAGATTTCGAAACCACCGATTTCGATTTTTTCACCGATAACACCGGTTTGCTCAATTAATTTTTCAGCTACAGTGATTCCATTGAAATCTGAAGCTAAGAATTCTTCTAAAGAAGAGAAGTTGATTGCTCTTTCCACTAGATCTTTAGCTAAAGCAACGAAAGCTTCATTTTTACCTACGAAATCAGTTTCGCAGTTTAAGGTAAGGATAGCTCCTTTAGTATTGTCAGCATTGATAAAAGAAACAGCAGCTCCTTCAGAAGACTCACGGTCAGAACGGTTAGCAGCTACTTTTTGTCCTTTTTCTCTAAGGATTTGAATCGCTTTATCGAAATCGCCTTCCGCTTCAACTAGCGCTTTTTTACAGTCCATCATTCCGGCACCTGTAGTTTGTCTTAATTTATTTACGTCTGCAGCAGTAATTGTTGACATAATATTTTTATTTGTTTTTTAAATTGAAAACTCTTTTAAAAGTAAATTACGAATTACGAATTTCAAATTACGAGTCATCATAATCCGTAATTCTTAATTCATAATTCGTAATTATTTTGTTTTACTCTTCAGTACTGTTTTCTGTAGCTTCTACTTCAGGAGCTGCTTCAACAGCCGGAGCCGTAGCCACAGCTACTTCTACAGTTTCTTCAGCGTCAGTTTCAGGAGCAGCGTCAGCAGTTCTGTTGGCTAATCCGTCTTTTACAGCGTCAGTTACTAAAGATAAAATTTTATCAATTGATTTTGAAGCATCATCATTGGCCGGGATAACGTAATCTACTTCACGTGGATCAGAGTTAGTATCAACCATTGCGAAAACTGGAATGTTTAATTTTTGTGCTTCTTTTATTGCGATATGTTCAGCTTTGATATCTACTACGAATAAGGCAGCAGGTAATCTAGACATGTCAGCGATAGAACCTAAGTTCTTCTCTAACTTAGCACGTAAACGATCAACTTGTAATCTTTCTTTTTTAGACAAAGTCATGAAAGTACCGTCTTTTTTCATTTTATCAATAGAAGCCATTTTTTTAACGGCTTTACGGATAGTAACGAAATTGGTTAACATACCACCTGGCCATCTTTCAGTGATGTAAGGCATGTTGCATGCTAGTGCTTTTTCAGATACGATATCTTTTGCTTGTTTTTTGGTAGCTACGAAAAGTATTTTTCTACCGGAAGCAGCGATTTTTTTCAAAGCTTCGTTAGCTTCTTCAATTTTAGCTGCAGTTTTATATAGGTTAATGATGTGAATACCATTACGCTCCATATAAATGTAAGGAGCCATGTTTGGATCCCATTTACGAGTCATGTGTCCGAAGTGAACACCGGCTTCTAATAATTCTTTAACTTCAATTTTGTTTGCCATTGTGTAATAGTTTACGTTCCGTTGGTTAGCAATTTTCAAGTAGCTCTTGCGATGGTCTTGAAAATTTAGATGCTAAACTAATTCCTTTTTCAACAAAAAGAATATCGGCAACTTGTTTTTTAATTTCAATACTAAATGAACGAATAAAACTTCTAATCGATTAACGTTTAGAGAATTGGAATCTCTTACGTGCTTTTTTCTGACCGAATTTTTTACGTTCAACCATTCTTGGATCTCTGGTTAGTAATCCTTCTGGTTTTAGGATAGCTCTGTTTTCAGCTTCTACTTCGCACATTGCGCGAGCGATAGCCATTCTTACAGCTTCTGCTTGTCCTGTAGTACCACCACCATATACATTTACTTTTACGTCAAAGTTGTCAGCGTTGTTTGTCATAGACATTGGCTGTAATACTTTGTACTGTAAAGTAGCTGTTGGGAAGTAGTTGTTGAATTCTCTTTTGTTAACGGTAATTTTTCCTGTTCCTTCCGAAACATAAACACGTGCCACAGCACATTTTCTTCTACCGATTTTGTGAATAACTCCCATTACTTTAAGTCGTTAAGGTTTACGGTTTTCGGTTGTTGAGCAGCATGTTTGTGCTCTGGACCAACATTTACATTCAAATTGCGGAATAATTCAGCACCTAATTTATTTTTAGGTAACATTCCTTTTACAGCTTTTTCCACTAATAATGCAGGGTTTTTTTGTTGCATTACTTTAGCAGTCAAGCTTCTTTGTCCTCCTGGGTAACCTGTGTGTCTGATGTACGTTTTGTCATCTAACTTGTTACCAGTCAAGTTGATTTTTTCTGCGTTGATAACAATTACGTTATCTCCACAATCAACGTGCGGTGTATAACTTGGTTTGTATTTACCTCTCAAAAGCATCGCTACTTTTGAAGCTAAACGACCTAAGTTATGACCTTCAGCGTCTACAACAATCCATTGCTTATCGGCATTGGCCTTGTTTACTGAAACTGTCTTGTAGCTTAATGTGTTCACAATAATTTATTTTAATTAAACATTCCATCCCCAATAAAGGGGATGCAAAAGTACAATTAAATATGATAAAAGCAAATACCCTTTTTTAAATATTTTGCTAATCTACTGCTTTTTACCTAAAATCCTAGCAGTGAACGGACTTAAGAGCTGTTTCTTTATTTGGAATCGGTCTAGTAATAGTGCCGATTTTACCTTTTTATTGTTGAACTTTCATTACCGAGTTGGAGGTTGCAGCAGAAATTTTACTATTTTTACACTTTAACCCAGAAAAAATGAAGTCGAAAGCCACCTTAAAACAAATTGCCAAAGAGTTAGGTGTTTCTGTTTCCACCGTTTCCAAAGCACTCAACGGAAGTCCGGAAATCAGCGAGCCTACCAAACAACGTGTTCAGGAATATGCGAAGTTAAAAAACTACAAGCCGAATGTGATTGGTTTGAATCTAAAAAACCGTCGCACCAAAACCATTGGCGTTATTATTCCTAATATCTTAAACTCGTTTTTTGCCAAGGTGTTCAGTGGCATTGAAAAAGTGGCCGACGAAAAAGGGTATAAAGTCATTACTTGTATTTCCAATGAATCTTTGGAGAAAGAAATCAATGCGCTCGAAATGTTGAGCAACGGTACTATTGATGGTTTTATTCTTTCTATAGCCGAAGAATCTCAAAAGTTGCAACAATACAGTCATTTTACTTCTATCATTAATGAAGGAACGCCTATAGTAATGTTTGATCGTATAGCCGATGAAGTCAATTGCGATAAAGTAATTGTGGATGATTTTGAATCGGCGGTGAATGCTACCGAACATTTGATTAAAACCGGCTGTAAAAAAATTGCCTTGCTTTCGGCTATAGATAATTTGAGTGTTGGGAAACTCAGAGCCAAAGGTTTTTATAAAGCGTTGGAAAATCACGGAATGAAAGCCGATGATAATTTGGTTATCCTAACCAATAACAATGAAGAATTCAATAATAAAATAGGTGGCTTTTTTATCAAAAATAAACCCGACGGCGTTTTTGCTTTAGACGAACACGCTTCGGTGACGGCTATGAAATTGGGTATCCAAAACGGCTACAAAATTCCGCAAGAGTTGTCGCTGATTGGTTTTGCCGATGGCGTTTGGTCGCGTCGTATGACGCCAAGTTTGTCTACGGTGAGTCAGCATGGTCCGGAAATTGGGGAAGTAGCAGCCCAGCTCTTGATAGACAAGTTGGAAAGCGAAGCCGACACCTATACTTTTACTACAACCACCATCAAAACCGAGTTGCGCCAAAGAGATTCAACCCGAAAATAATCTAATTACGGTTGGTTTAAGAACATTGCAGAGTTCCTATAAATCCAAGAAGTGTTTGAAAAACGACTTTTTGGTTTCGAGGTATTTTTTGCTTTCCTCAGATGCTTTAATTTCAATGGGAATTCGGCCTTTTAAAACAATAGGCGAGTTGTCAAAAACAGCTATTTTCTCAGGATTGTTGGTTAGTAAATAAACCGACTTCACTTTCAAGTCAGATAAAATGGCTAAGGCGTCTTCAAACGATCGGGAATCAGCGGGTAAGCCTAACTCTAAATTGGCTTCTACGGTATCTTTACCTTCTTCTTGTAGCTTGTAAGCCTTTAGTTTATTGATGATGCCGATATTTCTACCTTCTTGTCGCAAATAAATCAAGATGCCACCGTTTTCTTCAAAATACGCCATAGCACTGTGAAGTTGTTTCCCACACTCGCACTTTTTAGAGTGAAAAATATCGCCCGTTAAGCATTCCGAGTGAAAACGAATTGGGATAGTGGCGTCGAAATTGGTTTTTTCATGTATCAAAACGATGTGCGGCATCCAATCGTTTTCGTCCTCAGAGTAGGCGATGATTTTAAAATTTCCCCAATCGGTTGGCAGTATGGTTTCAACTTGATTTTGTAACATCACAATTTTCTTTTTCCAGCACCACAAAATTAGCTAAAATGTTGGAATGCTTGGTTTATAAATGAGAAAGTTGGAAATACTTTGTTGATTGAGCAGGAAAATATTACAGTATCCCGGCGCAACCTATTCTTGATTTTAGTATCTTTAAATGGTTAATGGGGTGTTTTTATGAGATTTATAAAATTATTTTTTTTGATTTTGGTCATTAGTATGCCAATTTTGTCCGCCGGGCAACAAGTTACGGATGTATTTGAAGTCGCTCGCAAAGGCACTGTCAGCCAAGCCGAAGCTATTGTGAAAACGAATCCCAAAGCTTTTAATGTAATTAACGAAAACGGATTTTCTCCTTTAATTCTGGCTTGTTACAGAGGTAATAATGATGTGGCTAAGTTTATCATTACTCAGGGTGCCGACATCAATGCCAAAAGTGATATGGGTTCGGCCTTGATGGCTTGCATTGTAAAAGGGAATAATGAAATAGCCCAATTTTTAATAGCTAATAAAGCCGATTTAAATCTTGTTGACAACCAAGGAACAACCGCACTAATGTATGCGGTTCAATTTAAAAACATAGCCATCATTAAACTATTATTGGCTAATAATGCCAATAAGGATTTGAAGGACAACAAAGGGAAGACGGCCTTTGAATATGCTGTTTTTTCCGCCGATGAAGCAATAATCAACCTGTTAAAATAACCAATATGAAAAAAATTACACTCTTACTCTTATTACCATTTTTAGGATTTTCACAATCCAAAGTGTCCAATACCGTTTCGGTTTCCAATAGTAATGTTACTATTTTGCTCAATAATACTACTCAAACAGCTACGTTAACCTTAATCGGTCCGTCTGATCGTTGGTTGGCCGCTCAATTCGGTTCTTTCTCTGGCGGAATGGAAGCGGATAGTGATGTTGTATACTACAACGGTACTATTTTAGTAGATGCAAAACATAACGGAATTGGTATAGCGCCAAGTGCCGATGCTCAAAACAATTGGACCGTTAGCTCGAATACGGTTACTTCCGGCGTCAGAACCATAGTGGCTACGCGACTATTTGATTCTCCGGACGCTACCGATTATAAATTCGATTATAACGATACGACTATAGGTATTGCTTTGGCGCAAGGAAATTCGGCTTCGTTTAGTTTGGCCTATCATGGAGCAACCAATAGAATTGTGAACACCGCAGTGCCTTTTACTAATTTAGGTGTTGCAGATTTTTCGCTGAACGCCGCTCAAATTTATCCCAATCCGACTACCGGAGATTTTGCCGTTCAATCCAAAACTACGTTGACGCAGGTTAATATTTATACTCAAACAGGGGCGTTTGTCAAGACCATTACAGTAGATGACGCCGATAGCGCTGCGGTTACTGTAAAAGGATTGTCGACAGGTGTTTATTTGTTAGAATTGGTCAACGATACGGATAAGGCTTGGAAAAAAGTTATTGTAAAATAAGTTGGTTTATAATTTTAGTAAAAAAGCCGAAGTCAATAACTTCGGCTTTTTTTTATTCTTTAGTAAACTCAAACTCCATTCCGCCTTGCTTTAGTATCATTTTTTGATTGCTGAAAATCATTTGAATTCCGGCTGTTTCAAACACAAAATCGGTTTCACTTGTAGCTGTCAGCGGAAATGCACTTTGTCCCGTGGCTTGCGCAGTCAATTGGCCATTACTTTCAGCTATCGTGATTTTTATGGGTATACTTTTAGAACTGTAAGTGCCTACATATTTAGCGCGAAGGGTTTCTGAAACAGCAAATCCTTTTACATCCGGGAATTGGTAATCCTTTCCGTAATACAAACTCAGCACGCCAATCATAATCTCATTGCGATTGAAATTGTCTCCATTAACTACTATCGCAAAACCGTTTTTTTCTTCCATGTTATAACCTGCTGCGGCTCTGAAGTTTTCAATGCCGCCGGTATGGCCATAGAATTTTCGCTCGTCAAAAGGGGCAATAATTAAGCCTTTGCCGTAGCTGTCTTTAATGGTTTTCATTTGGTCTAAAGAACCGGCGGAAACGAGTTTGCCGTTAAAAAGTCCGCTTAAAAACAAATTCAAATCGTCCGGAGTTGAAGCTATGGCACCGGCTGCAAAGGCTAAGCTGTTATGCCATTCCGGTGTTTGTTCCCAAGCGTTTCCGTTAAAGGTAAAGGAATAGCCTTCGTTTTGACTAGGCTCAATCTTTACGGGAAAAGAGGTGTTTTTTAATCCTAATTTCTTTACAATGCGAGTATTTAAATTCTCGGCATAGGATTTTTTTGTGATGTCTTCTACAATATAGCCTAACAAATTGTAGTTTGAATTGCTGTATTTGAATTGCGAATCGGGTTCAAATGCCGAGGTATAGCCTTCGATGCGTTTGAGCAAATCGGCTTTTTTGTTTTCGATGTAAATGTATTGCGCTACCGTTGGATCATCGTTCAGGAAATCGGGAATCCCTGTTCTGTGGTGTAATAGCATGGCAATCGTGATTTTATCGGCGTTAACTACTTTCGGATAAAACTGCGATAATTTGGTGTCGAGTGATAGCTTTTTCTCATCTACCAATTGCATAATCATCGTTGCCGTAAAGGTTTTGGTAATCGAGCCGATTTTGAGTTTGGTTGTCGGATCTAATTTTTTCCCGCTCGACAATTCGGCTAAGCCATAAGCTTTGGAAAAGACAATTTTATCTTTTTCCAATATAGAAAGCGAACCCATAAACTTGTTATTGGTATGTAAAAAGTTTAGTAAGCTGTCAATTTTCTGAAATTTATCGGTTTGGGCAAATACCGATGATAATCCGAATAAAAATAATAAGAGCAATTTTTTCATGTTTACATTGGTTTATGTTGATGATTAATGCGCTTCCAGCCAATTTTGGCCTACGCCCATTTCCACTTCTAATGGAACCGACATCGTAAAGGCATTTTCCATTTCATGTTTAATCATAGGCTTAATTTTTTCCAATTCCGAGTGGTGAACGTCAAACACCAATTCGTCATGAACCTGCAACAACATTTTAGATTTCCAGTTTTCAGAGGTCAGTTTTCGGTGGATGTTAATCATGGCCAATTTGATGATGTCGGCGGCGCTTCCTTGGATAGGCGCGTTAACTGCATTGCGTTCGGCAGCTCTGCGTACTACAGCGTTGGCCGAATTGATGTCTTTTAAATAACGACGGCGACCTAAAACCGTTTGCACATAACCATGTTGACGGGCAAAATCGACTTGGTCTGACATATAAGATTTCAGTTTAGGATAGGTTTTGTAATAGGCTTCAATTAAGGCGGCGCTTTCGCTGCGGGAAAGCGATGTTTGGTTACTCAATCCAAAAGCAGAAACCCCGTAAATAATTCCGAAGTTTACCGTTTTGGCATTGCTTCGTTGCTCTTTAGTTACGTTTTCTAAAGCTACGTTGAATACTTTGGCGGCGGTGCTTCGGTGAATGTCTTCGTTGTTTTGAAAGGCTTTGATCATGTTTTCTTCTCCGGATAATGCAGCAATAATGCGCAATTCTATCTGAGAGTAATCCGCCGAAAGCAAACTGTAGTTTTCGTCTCTGGAGATAAAGGCTTTTCGAATTAATTTGCCTCTTTCAGTGCGAATCGGAATGTTTTGCAAGTTCGGGTTGTTGGAACTCAATCGACCTGTTGCCGCTACGGTTTGCATATAATCGGTGTGGACGCGCTGGGTTTTCGGGTCGACTTGATTCGGCAAGGCCTCAATATACGTACTTTGGAGTTTGACCATTTGTCGCCATTCCAAAATATCCCTAACGATTTGATGTTCATTGGCCAAATAACTTAATACTTCTTCGCCGGTAGCGTATTGACCGGTTTTGGTTTTCTTTTGTTTGGCGCCGCCGATTTTGAGTTTGTCAAATAGTATATCGCCCAATTGTTTAGGGGAAGCCAAATTGAATTTTTCACCGGCCGTTTCATAGATTTTTTGTTCAAAATCGACGATTTCTTTTTGCATATCAGTCGCCATAGCTTTTAGGAAGTTTACGTCTAAGCGAATGCCTTCGGCTTCCATAGCTGCGAGCACCGGAACGAGCGGAATTTCTATTTCATCGAATAGTTTCTTGGTACCGACTTTCTCCAATATCGGTTGGAAATGTTCTTTGAGTTGCAGCGTTACATCGGCGTCTTCAGCCGCGTATTCTTTGATGTCTTCTAACGGAACATCACGCATCGATAATTGGTTTTTACCTTTTTTACCAATGAGTGTCTCTATGGATTTAGGGGAATATTTCAAATAGGTTTCGCTCAACACATCCATATTGTGACGCATATCCGGATTGATGAGGTAATGTGCAATCATCGTATCGAAAAGCGGTCCTTTGATTTGAATGTCGTATTTGGCTAAGACTTTAAGGTCGTATTTCATGTTTTGCCCAATTTTTTCGATGGTTTCATTTTCGAAAAACGGCTTGAATTTATCGGCCAGCAGTTTGGCTTCTTCTTGATTTTCCGGGAAAGGAACGTAAAATGCTTCGCCTTTGGCCCAAGAGAATGACATGCCGACCAATGCGGCATTCAAAGCATCAATTCCGGTAGTCTCGGTGTCAAAACATACGGATGATTGGTTCATTAAATTCTGCAAAAACAATTTCACACCCAAATCACCTTGAATAATCATATAGTTGTGTTGGGTGTTTTCAAGCGTTGCGTAATACGCATGTTGCGTTGGTTCGCCGGTTTCTTCATCCGAAAAACCAAATAAGTCAAATTGCTCTTCGTTCGATTTTTTGGCCACGGGTTTTTTGGCCATTTTTGGAGCCTCACCGTTGTCATCGCCATTGGCTTCAATCTCGTCGTATTCTTTTCCGGTACCGAAGAGTTTGTCGAACTGCGCTTTCATTTGTCGGAACTCGAGTTCTTGGAACAACGCATCGGTTTTCTCCACATCGGGTTTGGACAATTCGAAATCGGTAGCGTCAAAAGTTACCGGACAATCCAATAAAATGCGGGCTAGTTTTTTTGACAATATACCGAGCTCTTTGTTTTTTTCGATTTTATCTTTGAGCGCGCCTTTGAGCTTATCGGTGTTTTCCAATAGATTTTCCATCGAGCCGAATTCCTTCAGCAATTTTTTGGCGGTCACTTCGCCAACTCCCGGAAATCCGGGAATATTATCGGCAGAATCGCCCATCATGCCTAAAAAGTCAATGACTTGTTCCGGTCTTTCAATTTCAAATTTTTCTAAAACTTCCGGTACGCCCCAAATTTCAATGTCGTTACCCATACGAGCCGGTTTGTACATAAAAATATTTTCGGAAACCAATTGGGCAAAATCCTTATCGGGAGTAACCATGAATACTTTATAACCTTCTTTTTCAGCCTGTTTGGCTAGCGTTCCGATTAAATCGTCGGCTTCGTAACCCGCTTTTTCCATGATCGGAATATGCATGGCTCGTAATAATTCCTGAATGTATGGTACGGCAATTTTAATGGCTTCCGGAGTTTCATCGCGATGCGCTTTGTACTCTTGGTACATCTCGTAACGGTAATCGCTGCCGCCTTTGTCAAAAGCCACCGCCAAATGGTCGGGTTTTTCGCGCTTAATAACATCCATCAAAGAATTCATAAAACCCATAATGGCAGAGGTGTCCATGCCTTTAGAATTGATTCTCGGGTTTTTGATAAAAGCGTAATAGCCGCGAAAAATTAAGGCGTAGGCGTCTAGTAGGAACAGGCGTTTTTGTTGTGACATTGCTGTAAAAAATTATAAAGCGTAAAGGTAACTAAACTTTGCCTTTTCACAGGCAGAAATATTTTAGTTAAAAATAGTTAAATCGGGGATAACAATGCTTTCTTTCTTTGTTAATTTGCCTAAAATTTGCGAAAGATGTTGCGTTGGATTTTCTTTTTTCTTTTTGTAGCCATAGTTGAGGTTTATGCTTTTCAGGCGCTTAAAACCATAACCAAAACCAAGTGGATTTTGGTGTCATACCAAGTCATCTCATTATTGGCCGTTTTGTATATAGTGTATCAATTCACACAATTTGACCGCAGAGTTGGGCAAAACAGCAAAACCCTGATTACTTTTGGGTTGTTGTTGTTGGTTTTTATTCCGAAGTTAATCTTAACGAGCATCATGTTGTTAGAGGATGTTTTCCGTGTTTTTTCGGGGACGATCACCCATTTTTTGGGAGACAACGACCGCGGTAGTTTTTTGCCGGAAAGAAGGCGTTTTGTGAGCCAGGTGGCTTTGGCGATGGCAGCCATTCCTTTTTCCTCGCTTTTGTACGGAATGACCAAAGGGAAATACAATTTCAGAGTTATTAAGCAAACCCTTTTCTTTCCCGATTTACCTGAAGATTTTGATGGTTTTACCATCACGCAAATTTCTGACGTCCATAGCGGTAGTTTTGATGATCCTGAAAAAATCAATTATGCCATCGACATGATCAACGATCAAAATGCCGATATGATTTTGTTTACCGGAGATATAGTCAATACGCATGCTACAGAAATGCATCCTTGGATTGACATTTTTAATCGCATTCAGCCTCATGCATTTGGGAAGTTTTCGGTTTTAGGGAACCACGATTACGGTGAGTACATTGAATGGCCGAGTGATGCCGCGAAACGTCAAAATTTTGAAGATATTAAAGATTTACACCGTCAAATTGGGTTTAACTTGTTGTTGAATGAACATACTAAAATCAAAAAAGGAAACAGCGAATTGGCGTTGGTTGGTGTTGAAAATTGGGGTAAGAATTTCAAACAAGCCGGCGATTTGAAAAAAGCATCTGAAGGCTTGACCAAAGATGATTTTAAGATTTTGATGAGTCACGATCCGAGCCACTGGGAGTATGAAGTGAAACACGATGAAACGCATTACCATTTAACGCTTTCCGGTCATACACACGGTTTGCAGTTTGGGATTGAAATTCCCGGTATCATTCAGTGGAGTCCGGTGCAATACGTTTATAAGCAATGGGCAGGTTTGTATGAAAATGTAGGGCGTTATATTTATGTAAATCGTGGCTTTGGGTTTCATGCTTATCCCGGTCGTGTTGGTATTTGGCCTGAAATCACGGTTTTTGAACTAAAAAAAGGGGAAAAAGTAGCATAATTAGTTAAAAATGCTACATTTGTGGTTTAATAGTTCTTTTTCCAAGGTAAAAGAAACAAAAATATTTTGGTTTTATGTCAAAATTTGGAGAATTAATCAACGCTCAAGTGCCTGTGTTAATTGATTTTTACACAGAATGGAACGAATCTTCAGTGTCCATGCATCCTGTAATCAGAGATGTAGCTGCAGCGCTTGGTGACAAGGCAAAAGTGATCAAAATTGATGTAGATAAAAATCAGGAATTGGCCGAGGCATTGCGCATTAAAGGATTGCCAACCTTGATGATTTACAAAGACGGTCAAATGGTTTGGAGACAATCCGGAGAATTAGATGCCAATACCATCATTGCTTTAGTACAAGAGCAACTTTAGTCCATCTTTTCACAAACAAATTCATTTCTCTTTAGGAATTCTAAAGTTTTAGGCAATACATATTGTAAGTTTTGCCAGGCTTTACTGCTGTCGTGAAATACGATAATACTTCCGCTTTCGATATGGCTTATTACGTTTTGTAAGCATTCCTCCTGACTGACATTGGCGTCGAAGTCCATGCTAATCACATCCCACATAACAATTGTATAGCCCGCTTTACGTAAGGCTTTGGCTTGCGAAGGCTTGATTTTCCCATAAGGCGGGCGAAATAGTTTAGGATTGGTAGTTTGGAGTTTGAAATTCACCATAATCTCGGCACATTTTTCCGTGTTTTCGAGATACCGTTCCAAAGTAGTTTCCCAGCCTTTTAAATGGTTGAAAGTATGGTTTCCGATGCTGTGATTGTTTTCGATTATCTTATTAAAAATGTGAGGATGTTTCCGAATGTTATCGCCTATGCAAAAGAAAGTAGCCTTAGCATCGTATTGGGTTAATTGGTCTAAAACCCATTCGGTTATTTCCGGAATTGGTCCGTCGTCAAAAGTGAGGTATATTTTTTTTTCATTGTTCGGAATGTCCCAAACATATTTCGGGAATACTGTTTTGATAAACCGATTTGTCTTAACCCATAAACTCATACCATAAAAGTAAAAAAAGTGCCGATAGGATTGATTCTTATCGGCACTTTTTTAGAAATTAATAAGCAGATTATTCCAAATCTCTTCCGAAACGGGTAAAGCGTTGTACAAAAGAGTTGAATACCGGTTTGTTTTTGTTGTAGTATTCCAAATCGTTACGGTTTTTCATTACCAACAACAAACTTCTGTAGCGTTCAATATCAGTGACGATATCGGTGGCAATTCCGTTTTGAATGGACGGTTGAATACCGGCATAATACGTTAGGTTTTGTTTGTATTTGTTGGTTAATTTATCCAACAATTCTCGCGCTTTGGCTTTTTCGCCTACTTCGTAATAAGCAGCGGCAAACGGTTCCAACATGGTGTAATAGCCGTAGTAATCCATTGGCATTTTAGTCATCGCCAATTCGATAATTTTTTTGGCTTTGTCTGTTTTTCCCTCATTGATTAGCTGTTGGGTTAAACGCGCCATATTGGTTCGGTACGAAATACTGTTCTTACGGGTTTCAGGATCGTGGTAAATCGAAGTCAATTCGCCGTTGCCCCATTGCCATTGGGTTACCAAATTGTACATTTTATCGCTGTCAATTTGCCCCATGTCGTATGGGTTTTCTTTGTCGATAGGCGTTTTAATTGGAACTAACTTGTAAACCAAGCCATCGAGTTGCAGGTAATCTTTCATCCACAAATAGTCGTCGTCACCAAAACTACCGCCGGTAAAATACACCGGTCTTTTCCAATTGTTATTGGCCAAAATGTCCAACATCATCAATCGGTTTTTATATAGCGCACTTCCTTTGATGTCTAAATCAATGTAAGGAACAATAGAATCGTTCAACGCCGGATTAACCACTTTGTTTTTGATAATTGTATTTTTGTCTACCGGAATTCTGATTTTATTGGTCGGATAAAAATGAATGGTTTGTCCGTTTTGTAAATCAATAGTCGATTGCGGATTTTTGATGAACTTGATTAAGTCCTTCACATCCCAACGCGCATCGGTTTTCGGGATATGGGCAACATAGTCTAACTTGTCACCAACATACTCGCTGTGGTCAAATGAAATGGGCAAACCTTCTGCCTCGTAAGTTTTGAATTTCATTTGGTCTATGTACCAATCCGTCATGAATAAACTGGTGTTTACAATTTTGATGTCGGTTCGGATACCTTCAATTTCTTGGGCATACCAAAGCGGGAAGGTGTCGTTATCTCCAATGGTAAACAAGATTGCATTCGGATCACAAGAGTTGAGATAGTTTTTGGCCATGGCGATGGCGGTGTATCGGTTGGAGCGGTCGTGATCGTCCCAATTTTGACTTGCCATTAGCACCGGAGCGGCTAAAAGTGAAGCGGCGATAACAATTGGTCCGACTAATTTCGATTTGATATAATCGGTGACAATTTCATAAATTGCATATACACCAAAGCCCAGCCAAATCGCAAATACATAGAACGAACCTACCAAAGCGTAATCGCGTTCTCTCGGTTCGAAAGGTCTTTCGTTAAGGAAAACTTTTAGAGCTATGCTGGTGAAAAGGAATAAAACCAATAACACGTAGAAACTTTTAAGGTCTCTTTGCGCATGGTACATTAAACCAATTAATCCTAAGATGAAAGGTAAGAAGTAATATACGTTTCTACCTTTGTTGTTGATGGCATCATCCGGAAGATTTTCCTGAGAGCCTTTTCCCAAGTGAATTTCATCGACAAACTTGATGCCGCTGATCCAATTACCATCTAAGTTGTCGTATTTTCCTTGGATGTCGTTTTGTCTTCCTACGAAATTCCATAACAAATAGCGACCGTACATATAGCCGAATTGGTATTCGCCCATGAACAATAAGTTATCAGCTGTTGACGGTTTTTCTACAACCAAATAGTCACTGTATTTTTTCAGAAAATTTACATAGTCTTCATTGTCGATTTGCTTTTGGGCATAAGCCGTTTTAAAATCGTTAATATTTTTTTGCATTTCATCTTTCAACTGACCTACGGCTTGCATTATTTGTTCATCGCTTAAGCTGTCTAAATTTACGCCGTATTGCGCCAAATCTTCCTCGTAAGGGTAGTTGTGGTTTAAAGTGAATTTCGGTGGCCCTGTGAATTGGATATAGTTTTCGATATGATCCGTGCTCCACATACGAGGCAAGATTGCTTTGTGGTTGTCGTCGGTGTTTTGTTCGGCGTTTTTGTAGTTGTTTACGATTACATATTTACCGGTTTTATAATCTCTTTCGTAGTTAGGTGCTTTGTCTAAATATGGTTGGTCTTCATCCAATCCGGCAAAAGTATCGGTGTATTGCGGACCGTAAAACAAGGGATTCACTCCGTATTGCTCACGGTTGTAGTAGGCTAATACCTCTGCAGCATCCGAAGGTTTGTTTTCGTTGATGACCACATTGGCGTTGGCACGGATCGGTAACATCATCCAAGTTGAGAAACCGATTAATACAAACAGTATACAAAGCAATGCCGTATTGTAAAAAGGATGTCCTTTTTCACGGGTGTACTTCAATCCGAAATAGAAAAAGGCAATCACCAACAGCGCGGCTATGATGGTGCCGGAATTAAAAGGCAAACCAATGCTGTTAACCATGAAAATTTCCATCTTACCAAAGAAAGCCAAGGTGTAAGGAAGCAAAAGTTTGAAAATGAATAACAAGACGGCTACAATGATAACATTGGCTACGACGAAACTCAGCAGGGTTATTTTTTTGTAATTTTTAAAGTAATATAAGAATCCGATTGAAGGGATGGTTAATAATGCCATAAAGTGCACTCCAAAAGAAAGACCGATTAGCAATGAAATCAGCAACAACCAACGATTTCCTCGAGGCGTATGCATGTCTTCTTCCCAGCGCAAAGCCAACCAAAACAATAAGGCAATGAACAAGGAAGCCATCGCATATACTTCAGCTTCAACGGCGCTGGCCCAAAAACTATCAGAAAAAGTAAAGGCAAGCGAACCTACCATAGAACTTCCCAATACTACAATGGCTTTGTTTTTGTCGAATTCGGTGTAGGATGATACTATCTTTCTCAATAATATAGAAGATGACCAAAACATAAACAATATGGTAAAGGCACTCGAAAATACCGAGGTCATGTTGACCATCAAGGCAATGTTTTCTTTGCTGAAGGCGAACATTGAGAAAAACGCACCTATAATTTGGAACAAAGGTGCTCCGGGAGGATGTCCTACTTCCAATTTGGCTGCTGTGGAAATGTATTCGCCACAATCCCAAAAACTCATGGTGGGTTCAACAGTTAATGAATAAGTGATTAAGGCGATGACAAAGGCTGTCCATCCTAAAAGGGTATTCCACTTGTTGAAGTTAAAATTCATCATAGAAATAGGATATGAGATAGGTTTATTTTTACGCTTACAAAGAAACTATTTTTTTTAACGTGATTTAACCCGCTTTAATAAAAATTTATAAAACAGTTAACGGATTAATTTCAAGTTTATTATGGGTTTGACGAAGAAAGCAAAACAAAAAACACCTAATTTTTTTAGATAATTGTTTGTGTAAAATAAAATTTGTTATAAATTTGCACTCGCAATAAGCCAATTGGTCTATGGTGTAATGGTAACACTACGGTTTTTGGTGCCGTCTTTCTAGGTTCGAGTCCTAGTAGACCAACGATAAATCCCGCCTAAAGCGGGATTTTTTGTTTTTATTCCATTCATAAAAAAAGCCGCTGTTAAGCGGCTTTTTGATTTTGTATCTTTAAAATTAAATTTTAAAAGTAACAACCGGTTTAACAGCATGGTTTACCAAGTCTTCACTGATACTGCCGTTAAAGAAGTGTGCTAAGCCTTTTCTTCCGTGAGTGCTCATGCCGATTAAATCAGCATCAATACTGTTGGTGAAATTTAAGACGCCGCTTTCTACATTTACATCGTTGTAAATGTGGGTAGCTAATTTGTTGATGTTGAAACCTGCAATAAAAGAACTCATGATTTCGTTAGCAATGTGAGTTGGTTTAAAGCTGCTTGGTGTATTGATCATAACCAAATGTAATTCGGCGTCAAATTTATTAGCAAATTCTACTACTTTGGCAAAAGGCTTTTTGATTTCGTCGGCAAAATCAGAAGCGAAAACGAATTTTTTCACTTCGAAATCTCCGGCTTCTTTTTTGATGATTAGTACAGGGATTTCAGAGTTGCGCACCACTTTCTCGGCATTAGAACCAATAAACATTTCTTTGAAGCCGCTCGCGCCATGTGAACCCATAACGATTAAGTCAACTTCATTTTTCTTGCTGATATTCATAATTCCGTCGAAAGCCAATTCAAACTGAATGATTTCAGAAACTTTTACACCTTCTAAACTCGGGTCGTCCATTAAGTCTTCTAAACGATTGATCGCAGCATTTTTGAAAAGCATGATTTCAGGCAATTCATGACCGCTACCAATAGCATCGCCAGCTTCGCTAGGCAATTCTAACATGTGAAGTAAAAAAATTTCGCCGTTGTTTTTTCTGGCAATTTGCGCCGCAACTTTCAAGGCATATTTGGCATGTTCAGAGAAGTCTGTTGGGACTAAGATTTTTTTCATAATATAAAAACGTAATTTTTGGATAGGATATTTTAACACAATAAAGGTATTCAATTTTTTTGATTTGGCAAGGAATTTTTAATTTATAAAAAAATAACTATATTTGCACCGTTATTTACCATACAAATTAAATAATGAGGGAAGCAGTGCTTCCCTCTTTTTATACAACAATGACATTTAAAGACAAAGTTTCAAGTTTAATAGCGGAAGAATTGGAAAACAATTCCTCCTTGTTTTTGGTAGATTTAAGTGTTTCAGAGAGTTATAAAATTACCGTAACTTTGGATGGCGATAATGGCATAACTTTGCAGGATTGTATAGATGTAAGTCGTGCTATAGAAAACAACTTGGATCGCGAAGAACAAGATTTCTCATTGGAAGTGGCTTCTGCAGGCGTTTCGTCGCCCCTAAAACTGGTAAGACAGTACAAGAAAAATATTGGTCGAAACCTAAAGGTTAAAACCACTACATCGGAAACCATCGAAGCCAAGTTAGAAGCGGCTGATGATGATAAAATTACGCTGACTTGGACAGCGAGAGAACCAAAAAAAATAGGAAAAGGAAAAGAAACGGTAGCACACCAACGTGAAATTCCTTATTCAGAAATAAAAGAAGCAATTGTTACAATAATATTTTAATTAAAACAGGCATGGAAAATATTGCATTAATCGAATCATTTTCAGAGTTTAAAGACGATAAACTTATTGATCGAGTAACGCTTATGGCGATTTTGGAAGATGTATTTAGAAACGCATTAAAAAAGAAATACGGTTCTGATGATAACTTTGATATCATTATCAATCCTGACAAAGGAGATATGGAGATTTGGAGAAATCGCGTGGTAGTAGCTGATGGAGAAGTGGAAGACGAAAACCAAGAGATTGCTTTGTCCGAAGCGAGAAAAATCGAGCCTGATTTTGAGGTTGGTGAAGATGTATCAGAAGAAGTAAAATTAATTGATTTAGGAAGAAGAGCTATTTTGGCATTGCGTCAAAACTTGATTTCTAAAATTCATGAACACGACAACACCAATCTTTACAAGCAATTCAAAGATTTAATCGGTGAAATTTATACTGCCGAAGTACACCATGTTCGTCCAAGAGTTGTAATTTTGGTGGATGATGAAGGCAACGAAATTGTATTGCCGAAAGAAAAACAAATTCCGTCCGACTTTTTCCGCAAAGGAGATAACGTGCGCGGAATCATTGAGAGTGTTGAGTTGAAAGGCAACAAGCCGCAAATCATCATGTCGAGAACGGCCGATAAATTCTTAGAAAAACTATTTGAACAAGAAATTCCGGAAGTATTTGACGGTTTGATTATGATTAAAAAGGTAGTGAGAATTCCGGGTGAAAAAGCGAAAGTAGCTGTAGATTCTTATGATGACAGAATTGATCCGGTGGGTGCTTGTGTGGGAATGAAAGGTTCACGTATTCACGGTATTGTTCGTGAGTTGGGCAACGAAAACATTGATGTAATCAACTTTACCAGCAACTTGCCGTTGTACATCACCAGAGCTTTAAGTCCGGCTAAAGTATCTTCTGTTAAAATCGACGAAGAGAAAAAAAGGGCCGAAGTATTTTTAAAATTAGAAGAAGTTTCCAAAGCCATCGGTCGTGGTGGTCATAACATCAAATTGGCCGGATTATTAACCGGTTATGAGTTAGATGTAATCCGTGAAGGCAGCGCCATTGAAGAAGATGACGTTGAATTAACAGAGTTCTCAGACGAAATCGACGGTTGGGTAATCGACGAGTTTGCTAAAATCGGTTTAGATACCGCTCGCAGCATCCTGAACCAAGATGTAGCCGATTTGGTAAGAAGAACTGATTTGGAAGAAGAAACTATCTTAGAGGTAATCAAAATATTGAAAGAAGAGTTTGAAGACTAAGCTTTCGCCAACACAACAATAAGTTAACATTAATTAGATTTTATGTCTGAAGGAAATATTAGAATTAATAAAGTTTTAAGGGAATTAAATATTTCTTTGGAAAGAGCTGTGGATTATCTTAAGGATAAAGGAATTGCTATTGAAGCGAGTCCTAACACAAAAATTTCCGATGATGTATACAATATTCTTTGTGGTCAATTTGCCGGCGACAAAGGCAACAAAGAAGCTTCAAAAGGAATAAGCGAAGAAATCAGAAAGGAAAAAGAAGCCCTTCGTTTGGAAAGAGAAAAAGAAATTGAAGACAAACGCAAACAAGAAGAGGAACGCCAACGTTTGGAGTTAATCAAGGCCAAAGCTGTAATCAGCGGTCCTAAGCAAGTCGGAAAAATCGATTTAGAGCCTAAAGCTTCAGTTGCTCCTTCAGAAGCCCCGAAAATTTCAGCAGAAAAATCAGAGCCTGTTGTGGCGAAAAGTGAAGCTCCTGCGCCGGTAGCCGAACCTAAAAAAGAAGTAGTTAAAGAAGCCGAATCAAAACCGGCGGACACTACTGCAGACGAGACTATTACGACGCAATACCAAAAATTGTCGGGCGCTACTTTGACCGGTCAAGTGATTGATTTGTCTCAATTTAACAAGCCGAAAAAGAAAAAAGAAGAATTCAAGAAAGACAATGGTAAGCCGGCTGCTGCTAACGGACAAAATGCCAATGCAAGTCAGAATGCCAACAAGAATAAACGCAAAAGAATTGCCCCGAAACCAGGTGACAAACCAGCCATTACCGGAGGCAATAACGCACAAGGCGGACCTGCTAAATTTGGCAACAAACCGGGCTTCCAAAAAGGAAACCGTCCGGCCATTGTTCAAAAAGTAGAGCCGACAGAAGAAGAAGTTAAAAACCAAATCAAGGAAACGTTAGAGCGTTTACAAGGGAAAGGGAATAAATCCAAAGCGGCCAAATACCGTAGAGACAAGCGTGATACGCACCGTCAACGTTCAGAAGATGAGATGCAAGCGATGGAAGAAGGAAGCAAAATCCTGAAAGTAACCGAGTTTGTTACCGTAGGTGAAATTGCAACCATGATGGATGTGCCTATTACTAAAGTAATCGGAACGTGTATGACCTTGGGAATCATGGTAACCATGAACCAAAGATTGGATGCTGAAACCCTTTCTATTGTGGCCGATGAGTTTGGTTATCAAGTAGAGTTTATCACCACTGATATCGAGGAAAATTTAGAGGTAATCGAAGATAAACCGGAAGATTTAGTACATCGCGCCCCTATCGTAACTGTGATGGGTCACGTAGATCACGGTAAAACTTCGTTATTGGATTACATCCGTAAAACCAACGTAATTGCCGGTGAGTCCGGAGGTATTACACAGCACATCGGTGCTTACGGAGTGGTATTAGAGAACGGTCAAAAAATTACTTTCTTAGATACACCGGGTCACGAAGCGTTTACCGCTATGCGTGCTCGTGGTGCTCAAGTTACCGATATTGCCATCATTGTAATTGCAGCGGACGACGATATCATGCCTCAAACCAAAGAAGCCATCAGTCACGCTCAGGCGGCAGGCGTTCCTATGATTTTCGCTATCAATAAAGTGGACAAACCGGCTGCTAATCCTGAAAAGATTAAAGAGCAATTGGCAGGAATGAATTTGTTGGTTGAAGACTGGGGTGGAAAATACCAATCACACGACATCTCGGCTAAAGCCGGAACGGGGGTTAAAGATTTATTGGAAAAAGTATTGTTAGAAGCTGAATTGTTGGATTTGAAAGCGAATCCAAACAAACCTGCTGTAGGTACAGTAGTAGAAGCTTTCTTAGATAAAGGACGCGGTTACGTGTCTACTGTATTAGTGCAAGCCGGAACCTTAAAGGTAGGCGATTATGTACTGGCCGGTAAAAATCATGGTAAGGTAAAAGCCATGCACGATGAAAGAGGGCACAATATTTTAGTGGCCGGACCATCAACACCAATTTCTGTTTTAGGATTGGATGGTGCGCCAACAGCCGGTGACAAATTCAACGTGTTTGAAGATGAAAGAGAAGCCAAACAAATCGCAGCCAAACGTACCCAATTATTGCGTGAGCAATCGGTTCGTACGCAAAAGCACATTACTTTGGCAGAGATTGGTCGTCGTATCGCTTTAGGACAGTTCAAAGAATTGAATATCATCTTAAAAGGAGATGTTGACGGTTCGGTAGAAGCGTTGTCTGATTCCTTCTCGAAATTATCTACTGAAGAAATTCAAATCCGAATCATCCATAAAGGTGTTGGTGCGATTACTGAGTCTGATGTATTGTTGGCTTCGGCTTCCGATGCGATCATTATCGGATTTAACGTTCGTCCTTCCGGAAATGCTAAGCAATTGGCAGATAAAGAAGAAATCGATATCAGAAACTATTCTATCATTTACGACGCTATCGACGACTTAAAAGATGCGATGGAAGGTATGTTGTCGCCGGAGATGAAAGAAGAAATTACCGGTACTGCAGAAATCCGTGAGTTGTTTAAAGTTTCTAAAGTTGGAACTATTGCCGGATGTATGGTTACAGATGGTAAAATCTTCCGCAACTCTAAAATCCGCTTGATCCGCGAAGGTGTGGTCATTTACACTGGAGAATTGGCTACCTTAAAACGTTTTAAAGATGATGTAAAAGAGGTTTCTAAAGGATACGATTGCGGTATGCAAATTAAGAATTACAACGATATTCGTGAATACGATACCATTGAAGCTTTCCAAGAAGTGGAAGTGAAGAAAAAGTTGAAATAATACTTCAAAAAAAGCCCCGAATTTCGGGGCTTTTTTTATTTGTTTGGTTTGATTAAAAAGGCAGTTGGGTATCTTTTCTTTAGTAATTGTAAATTCTTTTCAGCTTCAATTCGGGTTTTAAAATTGCCTACCCAAACTTTATACAAAGGAGTGCTGAATACTATGGTGGCGTCTAAATTTTTAAATTCTTTTTTGAAGTCGATTAATGTTTTTTTGGAGTTTTCAGTATCACCATTGAATATCTGAATTTTATAGCGGTCATTAATAGTAATTGAACTGTTAATTTTTCTTTTCTCATTTAGCAATTGTTCAAATTTAACATCCTGATCAACGGTTACTTTTCCATCCTGAGAGTAGGTTTTTTGGCAAATAAAGAAAACGATTGCGCAGCAAAAAGCGGCATTTGTTTTGGTTAAAAATTTCATAATGATTTGATTTTTATACAAATGTAAAACTTAATAAATTAAACAAAAGACGATTTGTTATTTAGAATTAATATAAATTGATATTTATGATATATTTAAGGTTTTGAGAATAGTTCATAAGTCGTATTTTTGTGCAAGTTTTAAAGAAAGCGTCGATTTTTTCACTGAAAAACCTTCAGAAAGAATCATGCCAACATTAGTCGATAATCATTTATTATATGAAAAAAATGGGTAACCATAATTCGATTTCAAGGAAAATAGTCTTTAGTTTAGCTTTAATGCTAACGTTCTCCTTCACCTCATTTTCACAAGAAACTCCTCCTGCGGCCGCTGCTGATCCAGCTGCTGCTTCTGCTGCTCCTGCAGCTGCGACCGGTGGAGATCCTGTAGCCGGAAAAGCATTGTTCAACGCCAACTGTGCAGCTTGTCACAATCTTGACAAAAAGATGACAGGGCCTGCTTTAAGAGGTGTTTCTGCAAAGTATGACAAGGAGTGGATTTACAAATGGGTAAACAACAGTTCTGCTCTCATCAAATCCGGAGATGCTAAGGCTATCAAGATTTTTGAAGAGTTTAACAAGTCAGTGATGACTGCTTTTCCACAATTGTCAACAACAGATATTGACAACATCATAGCTTATACCGACGAGAAAAAAGCGGAGCCTGCTGCTGCAGTAGCTGCATTGCCTGGTAAGGGAGCTGATGCTGATCAAGGCGGAATTTCAAACGACGTTATATTAGGTGCTTTGGCATTGGTGATGTTGATGTTGGTAGTTATGTTGTTCTTTGTAAACAATGTGCTTACCAAAGTTGCTAAGTCTAACAATATTGAAGTGCCTGCTAAACAAGGAGTTTCATTATGGCAAGCTTTTGCTAAAAACCAGTTCTTGGTATTGGTGGCTTCTATCTTCTTATTGTTGTCAAGTGGCTACTTCGTTTACGGATGGATGATGCAAGTGGGTGTTGATCAGGATTATGCTCCAATTCAACCAATCCACTATTCACACAGAATCCACGCCGGTAGCAATGGTATTGATTGTAAATACTGTCACTCTGCAGCTAGAGTTAGTAAAAACGCAGGGATTCCTTCGTTGAATGTTTGTATGAACTGTCACAAAAACATCGCTGAAGTAGCAGATACTACAGCAACTCCGGAATACAGCAAAGCATTCTATGATGGTGAGATTCAAAAATTATACGATGCAGTGGGTTGGGATAAAGCCACTCAAAAATATACTGGTAAAACCAAGCCGGTTAAATGGGTTCGTATTCACAACTTGCCTGATTTTGCTTACTTCAACCATTCTCAGCACGTAACGGTGGCCGGAATTGAATGTCAAAAATGTCACGGTCCGGTTCAGGAATATGAAATCCAAAAACAATTTGCGCCATTAACCATGGGTTGGTGTATCAAGTGTCACCGTGAAACTGATGTGAAAATGGAAGGTAATGCCTACTATACAAAAATTCATGAAGAACTTTCCAAGAAATATGGTGTAGACAAATTGACTGCAGCACAAATGGGAGGTTTAGAATGTGGTAAGTGCCACTATTAATCAAATTATTAAGAAGCTAATATTTATATACGATGTCATCGAACAAAAAATACTGGAAAAGTGTTGAGGAACTAAACGAAAATAGTTCTATTGTTGAGACGCTTAGAAATAATGAATTCTCAGAACCAATCCCAACGGATGAGTTTTTGTCTGATAAAGAATCCTTATCTTCTTCTTCAACAACTCGTCGTGATTTCTTGAAATACGTTGGATTCAGTACAGCAGCGGCTACTTTAGCAGCTTGTGAAGGTCCTGTGCACAAATCAATTCCTTACGTTTTACAGCCGGAACAAATTATTCCGGGAGTGGCAGATTATTTTGCGACTTCAATGTTTGATGGTTTTGATTTTGCCAATCTATTGGTAAAGTCACGTGAAGGTCGTCCGATTAAAATTGAAAACAATACCATAGCCGGTGCTAAGTTCACTGCCAATGCCAGAGTTCATGCTTCGGTTTTGTCATTGTACGATAATACTCGTCTAAAAGTAACCAAAGTAGATCAGAAAGATGCTACTTGGGCTGCTGCTGACATGAAAATCAAAGCCAGTTTGGCTGATGCCAAAGCAAAAGGCGGACAAGTGGTTTTGTTAACCAATACTTTAGCTAGTCCTTCAACTGAAAAGTTGATTGCTGATTTTATCGCTCAAAATCCAAATGCTAAGCATGTAGTGTATGATGCTGTATCTGAATCAGCAGCTTTAGATGCTTTTGAAGCAGTTTACGGAGAAAGAGCTTTGGTTGATTATGATTTTTCAAAAGCCAACACTATAGTGTCTGTCGGAGCTGATTTCTTAGGTGATTGGCAAGGTGGCGGATACGATTCAGGATATGCTCAAGGCAGAATTCCGCAAAAAGGCAAAATGTCTAAGCACTACCAATTTGAAGCCAATATGACCTTGTCAGGTGCAGCTGCAGATAAGAGAGTGCCTATGAAAGTTGCCGATCAAAAATTAGCTTTAGTTAAAATCTACAGTATAATTACTGGTTCAGCTGTATCTGTAGGAAAGCTAGCTAATGAAGATGTAGTGGTTAAAGCCGCTCAACAATTAAAAGCTGCCGGAGCTAAAGGTCTTTTAGTGTCTGGAATTCAAGATAAAAATGCACAATTATTGGTTTTAGCGATCAACCAAGCTCTGGCAAGTGAGGCATTCTCTACAGTGGGAACGCGTCAAATCAGAAAAGGTTCTGATGCTAAAGTAACTCAATTGTTAGCAGATATTAACGCGGGTAGTGTACACACGCTTATTATGAGTGGTGTTAATCCGGTTTACACTTTGGCTAACGGTAAAGCGTTTGCTCAAGGGTTGAAAAAAGTAAAATTATCAGTAGCTTTTTCTTTGAAAGAAGATGAAACAGCTTCTGTAACTAACATAGCTGTTCCTGCGCCTCATTACTTAGAGTCTTGGAACGATTTAATGCTGACCAAAGGAACTTATTCTATTGTTCAGCCTACTATTCGTCCGTTATTCAGTTCTAAACAATTCCAAGAAGGATTGTTGTCTTGGACAGGTAACGCTGCTTCTTATTACGATTATATCAAAGCCAATTCTGGTGCTTACTTGAATGGTTTAACTTGGAACAAAGCCGTACACGATGGTGTAGTTGCCGGTGTAGCTTCTGCTGCTTCAGCAGGTTCTGCTGATTTCAGTGCAGCTGCTTCAGCTTTAGCGCAATCAAAACCGTTAGCTAATTTCGAGTTGGTATTGTATACTAAAACCGGTATGGGTGACGGTCAACAAGCTAATAATCCATGGTTACAAGAGTTTCCTGATCCAATTACGAGAGTTTCTTGGGATAACTACTTAACAGTGTCAAAAGCGGATGCTGAGAAGTTAGGCTTGAAAAATGAAATCGTTGCCAATGGTGGTTTAGACGGAAGTTATGCTACTGTAAAAGTGGGAGCTACTTCAATCACTGCCCCGGTAATTGTACAACCTGGACAAGCCGTTGGAACTATCGGTTTGGCTTTAGGGTATGGTAAAACAGCGGCTTTAAAAGAAGAAATGCAAGTAGGTGTTAACGCCTACGCTTTATATAACAATTTTGATAATGTTCAATCCGCTTCAGTTGATAAAGCTGATGGCACTCATGAGTTTGCATGTGTTCAATCACAAAAAACTTTAATGGGTAGAGGTGATATTATCAAAGAAACTACCTTAACTGTTTTCACGGCTAAATTTGATGAACCGGAAGTTTGGAATCCTACTCCAATGGTTTCTTTAGATCACAAAGAAGTTGCTGCAACTTCTGTAGACTTATGGGAATCTTTTGATCGTTCAGTAGGACATCACTTTAACTTGTCAATCGATTTGAACGCTTGTACCGGTTGTGGTGCTTGTGTGATTGCTTGTCATGCTGAAAACAACGTACCTGTTGTTGGTAAATCTGAAGTTAGAAGAAGTCGTGATATGCACTGGCTGCGTATCGACAGATACTACTCTTCAGAAGAGACTTTCGAAGGTGATAACAAGAAAAAAGAAGAGTTCGACGGTTTATTCGGAGAAAAAGGTTCATTGGGTGGATTCGGTCAAATGGAAAATCCAAGCGACAACCCACAAGTGGTGTTCCAACCGGTAATGTGTCAACACTGTAACCACGCACCATGTGAAACAGTATGTCCTGTGGCTGCTACTTCTCACGGTCGTCAAGGTCAAAACCAAATGGCTTATAACCGTTGTGTTGGTACTCGTTACTGTGCTAACAACTGTCCGTACAAAGTACGTCGTTTCAACTGGTTCTTATACAGCAAAAACAATGAGTTTGATTTCCATATGAATGATGACTTAGGTCGTATGGTAGTAAACCCTGATGTAAACGTTCGTTCTCGTGGAGTTATGGAAAAATGTTCAATGTGTATCCAAAAAACACAGTTGACCATTTTAACAGCTAAGCGTGAAGGTAGAGAGGTTGCTGTGGATGAATTCCAAACCGCTTGTTCTTCTGCTTGTACTACAGGTGCCATGGTATTTGGTGATGTGAACAATAAAGAAAGTAAAGTTGCTAAACTAGCCGAAGACAAGAGAATGTACCATTTGTTAGAAAGTGTTGGAACTAAACCAAATGTTTTCTACCACGTAAAAGTTAGAAATACCTAGTATCAATAAGTAATTAATTAAGAAACAATATAAAGGATTATGTCGTCTCATTACGAAGCACCCATTAGAAAACCTTTAGTTATAGGTGATAAAACTTATCACGATGTAACTGTAGATGTAGCCGCTCCGGTGGAAGGAAGAGCCAATAAACAGTGGTGGACTGTATTTTCTATCGCATTAGCCGCTTTCCTTTGGGGGATTGGTTGTATCATTTACACCATCTCTACAGGAATCGGTACATGGGGATTAAATAAAACCGTTGGTTGGGCTTGGGATATCACCAACTTCGTTTGGTGGGTAGGTATCGGTCACGCCGGTACACTTATCTCTGCTGTATTATTATTATTCCGTCAAAGATGGAGAATGGCCATTAACCGTTCAGCTGAGGCGATGACTATCTTCTCGGTAATCCAAGCAGGTTTGTTCCCAATCATTCACATGGGACGTCCTTGGTTAGCTTATTGGGTTGTGCCGATTCCAAACCAATTTGGTTCATTGTGGGTTAACTTCAACTCTCCGCTACTTTGGGACGTATTCGCAATCTCGACTTATTTATCTGTATCCTTAGTATTCTGGTGGACAGGTTTATTACCGGATTTCGCTATGTTGAGAGACAGAGCCGTAACTCCTTTTGCTAAAAAGATTTATACCATTCTTTCTTTCGGATGGAGTGGTAGAGCTAAAGACTGGCAACGATTTGAAGAAGTATCTTTAGTTTTGGCAGGTTTGGCAACTCCGTTAGTACTTTCTGTACACACAATTGTATCCTTTGACTTTGCTACTTCGGTAATTCCTGGATGGCATACTACCATCTTCCCTCCGTATTTCGTTGCGGGAGCAGTATTCTCAGGATTTGCAATGGTTAACACCTTGTTAATCATCATGAGAAAAGTATCTAACCTTGAGGCTTATATCACCATTCAACACATCGAATTAATGAACATCGTAATCATGATTACCGGTTCTATTGTAGGTGTGGCTTATATCACCGAGTTATTTGTAGCTTGGTATTCAGGAGTAGAGTACGAACAATACGCGTTCTTGAACAGAGCGACTGGTCCTTACGCTTGGGCTTACTGGGCGATGATGACTTGTAACGTTTTCTCTCCACAGTTCATGTGGTTCAAAAAATTAAGAACCAGTATCATGTTCTCTTTCGTTATCTCTATTGTTGTAAACATCGGTATGTGGTTTGAGCGTTTCGTAATTATCGTTACTTCATTACACAGAGACTACTTACCATCATCATGGACAATGTTCCAACCGACATTTGTTGATATTGGAATTTTTATCGGAACTATCGGTTTCTTCTTTGTGTTATTCCTTTTGTATGCCAGAACCTTCCCGGTAATTGCACAAGCAGAGGTAAAAACCATCTTGAAATCTTCTGGTGAAAATTACAAAAGACAAAGAGAATTAGAAGGTCATAATCATTCAGATAAACATTAAGAATTGCTATGAGTAGTAATAAAGTTATACACGCAATATACAACGATGACGATGTATTAATGCACGCGGTTCACGAAACCAGAGCAGCTCATCATCACATTGAGGAAGTTTATACTCCTTTTCCTGTACACGGATTAGACAAAGCTATGGGATTGGCTCCAACAAGATTAGCCATCTGTGCTTTTATCTACGGATGTATTGGTTTAACAGTAGCCACTACCATGATGAATTATATTATGATTTCTGATTGGCCACAAGATATCGGAGGGAAACCAAGTTTTAGTTACATCCAAAACATGCCTGCTTTTGTACCGGTAATGTTTGAGATGACGGTTTTCTTCGCTGCCCACTTAATGGTAATTACTTTCTATATGAGAAGTAAATTATGGCCTTTTAAGCAAGCAGAGAATCCGGATGTCAGAACAACTGATGATCACTTTTTAATGGAAGTGGCTGTTCATGACAATGAAGCAGAATTGGTTAAATTCTTCGAAGGTACCGGAGCAGTTGAAGTGAAAGTAATTGATAAGCATTAATAATTAGCTATGAAGAGTTTATTTAAAACAGCATTTGTATTAGGCATCATGGTTGCTGTGTCATCGTGTAAAAACGATTTGAAACCGAACTATCAATACATGCCTAATATGTACGAATCAGTAGCCTATGAAACCTATTCAGAATCTGATGCTTTCAATTCTCCTACAGGTGAAAAAGGTAAAGAAGGACAGTCACCTGCTGAAGGTTCTATCAAAAGAGGTTTTGTTCCTTATGAAGTTCCAAATACCCCTGAAGCTTTAGCCATGCTTAAAGCAACCAATCCAAAGTCGCCTCTTGATTCTACTCAAGTAGATATGAAAAAAGGAGAAGAGCTTTTCAATGTTTATTGTGCTATTTGTCACGGAACTGAAGGTAACGGTAAAGGGAAATTGGTTACACAAGAAAAATTCTTAGGGGTACCAAGTTATGCCGACAGGGTAATCAATGAGGCCAGTATCTTCCACGTGGTTACTTACGGATTGAACTCAATGGGTTCGCACGCTAATCAGTTGAGTCAAACAGAGCGTTGGTTAGTTGCCGCTTATGTAATGCAACTTAAAAGCAAATTATAATTGTAGAACAAACAGATTGTTATAGATATGTATACATTTTCAAGTAAACTAAAAACCTTTTCTTTTGTCCTAATGATCGTTGGTGTTCTTGGGATTGGTTATGGTTTTTTAACTGCACCAAAAACTATTCAAGATGTTGAGACCATTTTGACATCTGATAGTCACGGACATTCTAATGCTCACGACACTGCAGCTACCCACGATGCTCACGGTGAAACTACAGGTCATGATGCAAAAGCAGCTTCTGCCGAGCACAACGAGCATTTAGAGCACGTTCTACACCAATTACAAAACAAACCATGGGCAGCCTTGTATGTAGCATGTCTGTTCTTTATGTTGATTGCCTTAGGAGCTTTGGCATTTTACGCTATCCAACAAGTGGCACAAGCCGGTTGGTCTCCAGTATTATTCCGCGTTATGCAAGGTATCACGGCTTATTTATTACCGGGTTCAATTATCTTCTTTGTTTTGTTACTTCTATCTGGTTTCCACATCAATCATTTATTCATTTGGATGGATGAAGAAGTGAGAGCTACTGACGAATTGATTCAAGGTAAAGCCGGTTATTTGAACTTCCCATTCTGGATCATCAGAGCGGCTGTGTTCATCTTCGGGTGGAACTTGTACAGACATTTATCAAGAAAGAATTGTTTGGCTCAAGACGAAGCTACTGACAATACTTTCTACAAAAAGAATTTCAAAATGTCTGCGGCATTCTTAGTGTTCTTTATTGTTTCTGAGTCTATCATGGCATGGGATTGGATTATGTCGGTTGATCCGCATTGGTTCAGTACATTGTTTGGATGGTATGTTTTCGCCAGCTTCTTCGTAAGTGGTATTACTACTATTTCAATGGTAACTTTATACCTTAAATCTAAAGGTTATTTAGAAAACGTAAATTCAAGCCACATCCACGATTTATCAAAATTCATGTTTGGTATTAGTGTATTCTGGACTTATTTATGGTTCTCTCAATTCATGTTGATTTGGTATTCTAACATACCGGAAGAGGTAACTTATTTCAAAACGAGAATAGAGCATTTCAACTTGCCTTTCTTTGGTGCTGTAGTATTGAACTTCATCTTCCCATTCTTGGTATTAATCAACACCGATTTCAAACGTATTACTTGGATTATTGTTATGGCAGGTATAGTGATTTTATTTGGTCACTATGTTGATTTCTTCAACATGATTATGCCTTCAACAGTAGGTGACCAATGGTTTATTGGTATTCCTGAGATTTCTTCTATCTTGTTCTTCTTAGGTTTATTCATTTTTGTGGTATTCAATGCGTTAACTAAAGCGCCTTTGGTGCCGAAACGTAATCCGTTTATTGAAGAAAGTAAACATTTTCATTATTAATATTTAAAGTAAATTACAAATGACAACTTTTTTGATACTTACAGTTGTAGTCTTATTGGCGGTTGCCCTATGGCAGTTAACTAAAATATTCGACTTAACTCAAGTTGGTGGTGGAAATGTTAATGACACTCAAATTGCAAATGATAATGACAATAAAGTAAACGGATATTTGATGTTTGCCTTTTTAGGATTCATCTATCTAACTACTATTTTATGTTTATTGAATTATAGTGATTTGCCTCTTATCGGAGATGCTGCTTCAGAACATGGTCCTCAAGTAGATAATTTGATGGTCATCTCTTTAGTGCTTATTTTCATCGTTCAAACGATTACACAAGCATTACTTCATTATTTTGCTTTCAAATACAGAGGGAGACAAGGTCAAAAAGCCCTTTACTTCGCTGATAACAATAAATTAGAGTTTATTTGGAGTATTATTCCTGCTATTGTGTTGGCTGGTCTAATTTTGTACGGTTTATACGCTTGGACAAATATCATGTTCGTAGATGAAAAAGATGAGCAAGATGCGATTGTTATCGAGTTGTATGCCCAACAATTCAAATGGGAAGCTCGTTATGCCGGTGCCGATAATGTACTTGGTAAAGCCAATGTAAGATATATTGAAGGCGTAAACAATTTAGGGGTTGACTTATCTGATCCTAATGCTCAAGACGATTTCACCGCTCCAGAATTACACATCCCTAAAGGAAAAAGAGTAGTGTTCAAAATGCGTTCTCAAGACGTTTTGCACTCAGCTTATATGCCTCACTTCAGAGCGCAAATGAACTGCGTTCCGGGTATGGTAACTAGTTTCTCTTTTGTGCCTACTATGACTACAGCAGAAATGAGAGAAAAACCGTCTATGATTGCTAAGGTTGCCAATATCAATGCAATCAGAGCTAAGAAAAGTGAAAAACTAGTTGCAGATGGTCAAACCGCTTTAGATCCTTACACTTTCGACTATTTATTATTGTGTAACAAAATTTGTGGTGCCTCTCACTATAATATGCAAATGAAGATTGTTGTGGACACTCCGGAAGAGTATGCCGCATGGTTAAAAGAGAATTCAGCTAAAACCATCGTTCAAGCTGTAAAAACTGCTGCCGAAGAAGCCAAAGCTTCAGAAACTCCGGCCGCTACTTCTAAAGATACATCTTCAACCGCCGGCAAAGACACTACCGTAGTTGCCCAAGCAGAACCAAAACATTAATAAAATTTAAAAGTTTATAATATGTCAGCTCACAACCAAGATCACGGTCACGACGCACACGAACACCACCATAAAGACACGTTCATTACTAAATACATTTTTAGTATTGATCACAAGATGATATCAAAACAATATTTGATTACAGGTATCATCATGGGTATTATAGGTGTTGGTATGTCAATGCTTTTCAGAATGCAATTGGCATGGCCTGAAGAATCTTTTAAAATTTTCAGCTTTTTCCTAGGTGAGCGTATGGCTCCGGGAGGCGTAATGAACAATGAAACGTATTTGGCTTTGGTGACGATTCACGGTACCATCATGGTATTCTTCGTGTTGACTGCCGGTCTAAGCGGTACATTCAGTAATTTATTAATTCCATTGCAAATTGGAGCAAGAGATATGGCATCGGGATTCCTTAACATGGTATCCTACTGGTTGTTTTTCCTTTCCAGTGTTGTGATGGTAATCTCCTTATTTGTGGAATCAGGACCGGCTTCAGCAGGATGGACAATCTATCCGCCATTGAGTGCATTGCCTCAAGCCATGTCAGGTTCAGGTACAGGAATGACTTTATGGTTGGTATCTATGGCTATCTTCATTGCTTCTTCATTGTTAGGGTCATTGAACTACATTGTTACCGTAATCAACCTTAGAACTAAAGGAATGTCAATGACAAGATTGCCACTTACCGTTTGGGCTTTCTTTATTACTGCCATTATTGGTGTTATATCTTTCCCGGTATTATTATCTGCAGCCTTGATGTTAATCATGGATAGAAGCTTTGGTACTTCTTTCTTCTTGTCTGACATCTATATTGCCGGTGAGGTACTTCATTACCAAGGAGGTTCTCCGGTATTGTTCGAACACTTATTCTGGTTCTTAGGACACCCTGAGGTATACATCGTATTGTTACCTGCTTTAGGTATTACATCTGAAATTATTGCCACGAACTCACGTAAACCAATCTTCGGTTACAGAGCGATGATTATGTCTATTATAGCCATTGCATTCTTGTCAACCATCGTTTGGGGTCACCACATGTTCATCTCTGGAATGAATCCTTTCTTAGGTTCTGTATTTACCTTTACTACCTTGTTGATTGCAATTCCATCTGCTGTAAAAGCGTTCAACTACATTACTACATTATGGAAAGGTAACTTACAATTAAATCCTGCTATGTTGTTCTCTATCGGGTTGGTATCAACCTTTATCACCGGAGGTTTAACAGGGATTATTTTAGGAGATAGTACTTTGGATATTAACGTACACGATACTTATTTCGTAGTGGCTCACTTCCACTTAGTAATGGGTATTTCTGCTCTTTACGGAATGTTCGCCGGAATCTATCACTGGTTCCCTAGAATGTTCGGAAGAATGTTAAATAAAAACTTAGGCTATGTTCACTTCTGGGTGACTGCTGTATGTGCTTACGGAGTATTCTTCCCAATGCACTTTATCGGTATGGCCGGTTTACCAAGAAGATATTACACCAATACCAACTTCCCGTTATTCGACGATTTACAAAACGTAAACGTTATCATTACAACTTTCGCTTTAGTTGGAGGTGCTTTCCAGTTGGTATTCTTGTGGAACTTCTTCCACAGTATCTTCTACGGAAAGAAATCTGTTCAAAACCCTTGGAAATCGAATACACTTGAGTGGACAGCTCCTGTTGAACACATGCACGGTAACTGGCCAGGCGATCTACCTGAAGTTCACAGATGGCCTTACGATTACAGTAAACCGGGTCATGATGATGATTTTGTACCGCAAAACGTACCTATGAAACCGGGAGAAGAAGTATTACATCACTAATTCTTACATACCATATAAAAAAGCCTTTCCTAACCGAAAGGCTTTTTTATTGGCAACTAACTTTGTTATATATTTGTGAGATGAATGAAAATCTAGACCCAACCAACCATCACTTCAATCCTGAAGAACTCGATTTGGAGAAAAAGTTAAGGCCGCTCAGCTTTGACGATTTCACCGGACAAGAACAAGTCTTGGACAATCTGAAAGTCTTTGTAGAAGCCGCTAACTTGCGTCAGGAAGCGCTAGACCATACACTTTTCCATGGACCTCCGGGTTTAGGGAAAACTACATTGGCCAACATTTTGGCGAATGAGTTGGGAGTAGGTATTAAAATAACCTCCGGACCGGTGTTAGACAAACCTGGAGATTTGGCCGGTTTATTAACCAATCTTGAGGAAAGAGACGTTTTATTCATTGATGAAATCCATCGTCTAAGTCCGGTTGTAGAGGAATATTTGTATTCTGCTATGGAGGATTTCAAAATCGACATCATGATTGAATCCGGACCCAACGCCAGAACGGTTCAAATCAACCTCAATCCTTTTACGTTGGTTGGAGCAACTACGCGTTCGGGCTTGTTAACTGCTCCGATGCGTGCTCGTTTTGGCATCCAAAGTCGTTTACAATATTACAATACAGAATTATTAACTACCATAGTGCAACGCAGTTCAAGCATCCTTAAAATGCCGATAACTATGGAAGCCGCTATCGAAATTGCAGGTCGCAGCCGAGGAACTCCGCGTATTGCCAATGCACTGTTGCGACGGGTACGTGACTTCGCTCAAATCAAAGGAAATGGTAAAATTGATATCGAAATTGCCCGTTTTTCACTTAGAGCATTGAATGTTGACGCTCATGGTTTAGACGAGATGGACAACAAAATTCTAACTACCATCATCGAAAAATTCAAAGGCGGTCCGGTAGGTTTGTCAACTTTAGCAACTGCTGTTTCCGAAAGCGGCGAAACCATCGAAGAAGTATACGAACCTTTTTTAATCCAAGAAGGTTTTATCGTCAGAACACCTCGTGGTCGTGAAGTCACCGAGAAAGCCTACAAGCACCTTGGTAAGATCAACCCGAATATTCAAGGCGGATTGTTTTAGGGCATTTCCCTTCGGGCAGTCGGCTTTCGCCTCGTGTCCCTCCGGGTCGGGTCTTCCGCACTCGCTTTTTTTGTTGCACAAAAAAGAGCTCAAACAATCGCTCCAACCCCTAATGCACCATGAACTCCAGTAAAGAAAAATACACCCAATTCATCAAAGCCGAAGCCAAACGCCTCGGTTTTATGGCTTGCGGGATTTCCAAAGCCGGTTTTTTAGAGGAAGAAGCCCCTCGTTTAGAGCGTTGGTTAAACCAAAATTACCACGGCCAAATGGACTATATGGAGGAGTATTTCGACAAACGCTTAGACCCGACCTTATTGGTTCCTGATTCCAAAAGTGTGATTTCACTCTTGGTCAATTATTATCCTTCCGAGTTTCAAAATCCTGATACCTATAAAATATCCAAATACGCTTACGGCAAAGATTACCACAACGTCATCAAGAAGAAAGTGGTCAAGATTTTAAAATCCATAAAAAGGGAAATAGGCGAGGTGCACGGTAGGGCTTTTGTCGATATGGCACCCATAATGGACAAAGCTTGGGCTGCCAAAAGCGGTTTGGGTTGGATGGGTAAAAACAGCAATTTAATTACGCAGAAAGTCGGCTCCTTCTATTTTATTGCACAATTAGTAGTCGACTTAGAATTGGAATACGATGGACCTACTACAGACCATTGTGGCACATGTACCGCTTGTATAGACGCTTGTCCAACGCAAGCCATAGTCTCGCCTTATATAGTTGACAGCAGCAAATGTATTTCCTATTATACTATCGAACTCAAAGAAAACATTCCTTCAGACGTAAAAGGGAAATTCGACGATTGGATGTTCGGTTGTGATGTTTGTCAAGATGTTTGTCCGTGGAATAAATTTTCAAAACCACACCAAGAACCGGCATTCAAAGCGTATCCCGAACTGTTGTCTTACTCTAAAAAAGACTGGGAAGAAATCACTGAAGAGACCTTTGCCAAAGTTTTCCCCAATTCGCCACTCAAAAGAGCACAATGGGAAGGCATCAAAAAAAACATCAATTTTTTGAAGTAGAGTCTCGTTCAATTACCGAAGTTTCCAATTCAATGGTTCTGGGCTGAAACGGATGTAATTCTTTTTTAGTATTAATCTCTTCCAATAGGAGTTTGAAAGATTGCACGCCCATTTCAAAACTCGGCTGGTCAACTGTGCTTAATTTAGGCGTAATTACTTGCGACATGAACCAATTGCTAAATCCGATTACTTTCACTTGCTCCGGAACCTTAAGGCCAATTTCATTAAAATGAGCCAAAACACCCACGGCTACCAAATCAGTGATGACAAAGATACCGTCTACATCCGGATGTTCAATAGCAATTTGTTTTCCAAACGCCAACCCTTCTTCAAAAGTTACATTTTTACAAGTGTAAACCAATTTTGAATCGAAAGGAATGCCATTTTGTTCTAAGGCTTTCTTGTAACCCAAAAATCGGTCAATGGCATTTTGAGGATTGACCGGACCTCGTATGTGGGCAATTTTTTTACACCCTTTTTGTATCAAATGCTGCACCGCATTGAATGCCGCTTTTTGGTCGTTGATGATTACTTTAGAACAAGGAATCAGCTTCGATATTTTATCAAACATCACAAATGGAACTTCCTTGCGCAAAATATCGCGGATATGTTCGTCATCGTTGGATTCATTCGAGAGCGACATAATAATGCCATCCACTCGTTTCTGCATCAAAAGTTCCACCTGCTTTTTTTCCAATTCCAAAGATTCATTCGACTGTAAAATAATCACCAAATACCCATTTTTCTCTGCTTCATCAATGATTCCGTTGATGACATTGGAGAAAAAATGATGGACTACTTCAGGTATAATCAATCCAATGGTGCGCGACTCTTTGGTTCGAAGGTTAACCGCAAAACTGTTGGGCGTGTAGCTGAGAGATTGCGCTAATTCTAAAACGGCTTTGCGGGTCTTCGGACTCACATCAGGATAGCCTTTTAACGCCTTAGAAACCGTAGTAATGGATATTCCTAAGGTTTCGGCGATTTGTTTTAAAGTTATGTCTCTCATTTAACAAATATCTTAAAAAAAACTCAATTTGCAATCGAAAACGTTTTCGGTAATTTCGAAAACGTTTTCGATAACGATTTCATAATTAACTGTTAATTAAAAATATAATTTCGGAAAATAAACCAACAAAATTTACTAATCAAACAAATTACAAATGATGAAAAAAAGTACTTTATTTTTGAAAAAGATGTTGTTTGTAGTGGCTTTGCTGCTATTCAATCTTTCTTTTTCACAAAGCAGTAGCTTATCAGGGAAAGTTACCGATGCCAAAGGAGAAGCCGTAGTAGGCGCCAATGTCGTATTGAGTAGCGGTTCCAAATCTGCTTCAACCAATGCTGAAGGAATGTATTCTTTCTCAGGATTGGCTGACGGTTCAGTTACCGTAACGGTGTCTTACATCGGTTTTGCTACCGAAAAGAAAACCGTAGACGTAAAAGGTAGCACTACAATGGATTTCCAACTACAAGACGATTCTAAAGTATTAGAAGAAGTAGTGGTTACCGGTGTGGTAAATCCGAGAGCCAAAATTAAATCCAGTGTTTCCATCACTACTTTAGATGTAAAACAAGTGGAACAATCAGCGCCAAGATCAACCGCTGAAATCTTCAGAACCATTCCGGGTATTCGTTCAGAATCATCAGGAGGTGAAGGAAATGCTAACATCTCTGTACGTGGGGTGCCTATTTCTTCAGGAGGTTCTAAATATTTGCAAATCCAAGAAGATGGTTTGCCGGTATTATTGTACGGTGACATCGCTTTTGCTACTGCAGATATCTTCACCAGATTTGACAGAAACATTGCTAAAATCGAAGCAATCCGCGGAGGTTCAGCGTCAACTTTGTCTTCTAACTCTCCGGGTGGTATCATCAACTTTATCAGCAAAACCGGTAAAACCGAAGGCGGAAGCATGGTAACCAGCTTTGGTTTAGATTACAATGATTTCAGAACTGATATCGAATACGGAGCACGCATCGGAGACGGATTGTACTTCCACGCCGGTGGTTTTTACAGAACCGGTGAAGGTGTGAGAAGTCCTGGCTTTACAGCTAATAACGGCGGTCAATTCAAAATGAACGTAACCAAAGAATTCGAAAACGGTTCGGTTACAGTATATGCTAAATTCTTAAACGACAGAGCAGCCGCTTTTATGCCAATGCCTATCAAAGTAACAGGAAGCAATTCAAATCCTAACTGGGAAAGCATCAGCGGTTACGACGCTACTTCAGGCACGCAACAATCACCTTATCTAATGCACAATGTAGGCTTAGACGGTAACGGTAACGTGAGAAGAGGTAACGTAGCGGATGGTATGCATCCGGTATCTAAAACATTAGGGGCGTCAATCAATTTCGAATTGGCTGACGGATGGAAATTAACTAACAATGGTCGTTTCTCTTCTAACAGCGGACAATTCATTACACCTTTCCCTGCTGAAGTTGCTTCTGCAGCTACCATTGCTAACTCTTTCGGAGCTGGTTCAACTTTAACGTATGCTAACGACGGAACGGCTTTCAACAACCCTAACGGTTTAGTATCAAGAATTCATATGTTTGATGTAGAGTTGAACAACTTCAATAACTTCATGAACGACTTGAGAATCACTAAGAAATTTGACAAATTCGGTTTAACCGCCGGTTACTTCAAATCGATTCAAAACATCTCTATGTCTTGGTTGTGGAATTCTTACTTACAAGAAGTATCAGACAACAATCCGAGACTAATCAACGTTACTGATGCAGGTGGAAATTTACTTTCAACCAACGGTTTGTACGCATACGGTGTTCCGGCTTGGGGGAACTGTTGTACACGTAACTATGATACGCAATACAATGTATCGGCTCCATACGCTAACGTGTCTTTCGATGCTACCGATAAATTGTCTTTAGAAGGAGGTATCCGTTTCGATATGGGTCAGGTTAACGGTTCATTCGCCGGTTCTTCTCAAACGGTATACGATATCAATAATGACAACGTAATTTCAGCGCCTGAAAGCAGCGTTTCCGCTATCAACACCGCTAATACTACTGCAGTTGATTACGATTACGATTATGTGTCTTACTCTTTAGGAGCTAATTATTTAATCGATGCCAACCAATCTGTTTTCGCTCGTTACAGTAAAGGTGCTTCTGCTAAAGCGGATCGTATCTTATTCTCGGGCTTGAATTATCTTGACGGAGATAAAATCAACTCATTGGATTACTTGGCTCAAGCTGAGTTAGGATATAAGAGAAAATTCAGCAAAGGGTATGTATATGCTACATTCTTCACTTCTACTACTACTGAAGAAGGCGGATTCGAAGCAACATCAAACAGTATCATCGAAAACGATTACCGTTCTATGGGTCTTGAAGTGGAATCGTCTTACAACGTAAACAACGACTTCAACTTACGCGGTGGATTTACCTATACTAAAGCGGAGATTACTTCAGGCGCTAATGACGGTAACGAACCAAGAAGACAACCAAAAATGATGTATAACTTTATTCCGACTTACAAATTCGGAAAAGCCAACAATGTTTTCGGATTGAGCTTCATCGGACAAACCAAAGCGTATGCACAAGACAGCAATGAGTTAGTGATGAACGGTTTCGTAATCGTTAACGGATTTGTAGAATTAGGCATTACCAAAGGTTTATCATTAAACTTAGCCGGAAATAACTTATTCAACACTTTGGCCATCACTGAAGCGGAAGAAGGTAGCATTACAGCCAATACCACTAATATTGTTAGAGCAAGACCTTTGCCGGGAAGATCACTTTCTATGGCATTGACTTACAAGTTCTAAAACAACCTATTTCATGTTTAGTTTGAGTAATTCCTATACCATAGATTTATGGTATGGGAATTATTTTTAACTAAGAATAGTTATCTTTAATTATCGCTAAAAAGGAATCTTATGAAAAAATCAACGGCTATTATATTGTTTTTGATGCTTTGCTTAGGGCAACAGTTGTCGGCACAACAGAGCCAATCTAAAACGACTCCAGCTTCCGAAAAAAAGGTAATGATAGTCTATGGTAGCGACGAATGTCACCATTGCACCGACACCAAAAAATACCTCAAAGAAAACAATATCGAGTTTGTTTTTTACGACATCGATAAGAACCAAGAAGCGTTAAAGGAAATGCTGTTCAAACTCAAAAATGCCAACATCAGTCTGAACAATTTATCAATTCCGGTGATTGATAAGCAAGGCGTAATTTTCACCAATGATATCCCGTTTGAGGCTTTTCTCAAGAAATTGAACTAACCTATGAACCAGAAAACAAACTTAAGCTTTTGGCAAATTTGGAACATGAACTTCGGGTTTTTCGGAATCCAATTCAGTTTTGGTTTGCAGCAAAGCAATATGAGCGCCATTTACAAATATTTAGGTGCCGATGAAGGAAGTTTACCCATGTTATGGCTTGCCGGCCCCATTACAGGCTTGATTGTTCAGCCTATAGTCGGAGCGATAAGCGATGGAACTTGGTCTCCTAAATTCGGTCGCCGAAAACCATTTTTCCTTATTGGTGCCCTAATTTCTAGCATTGCTTTATTGCTGATGCCTTATTCCAATACGCTTTTTATGGCGGCCAGTTTGTTGTGGATTTTAGATGCCGCCAACAATGTAGCCATGGAGCCGTATCGTGCCTTTGTAGCCGATAAACTCAACGAAAAGCAAATGTCTCTTGGTTTCCTCATGCAGAGCTTTTTTACCGGCTTCGGGATTACATTGGCCAATTTTACCCCGGCTATTTTAGTCTCACTCGGATTTTTGGCCATCACCGATAAAATGGAAAACGGCATTCCGGTTTATACCTATTGGGCGTTTTTTATCGGAGCTTTTGCTTCTATAGCCTCAGTATTGTTATCGGTTATGACCACCAAAGAATTTCCGCCAACGGCTGAAGAATTATTGGTGATTCAGGAAAAGAAAAAAGAAAATCTTTTTAAAACGGTGGCCAAGGATATCGCCGAAGCCTTCAGAACCATGCCACTCACCATGAAGCAACTCATCCCGGTAAAATTCTTTACTTGGTACGCTATGTTTTGTTATTGGCAATACATCACGTCTTCATTGTCCTTGTCGTTATTTGGTACCACAGATCAAGCTTCAGAAGGATTTTCAAAAGCACAACTACTTACCGGTAGTTTGAACGGAACTTACAATATTATCTGTTTTATGGTGGCTTTTTTACTGGTGCCGATAGCCTTAAAAATCGGAGCCAAAGGAGTACATTGTATAGCGCTGTCCTTAGGAGGAATCGTATTGCTACTAATCCCTTTTTTAAACAACACCGATGTGCTTTTTACCCTGCACAATCCTTTTGGCAATAACATTCCGGTTACTACCATTTTCTTATACTCTTTTGGTTTGGGAATTTCTTGGGCTTCTACTATGGCGATGCCTTACCAATTGTTAGCCGGATCTATTCCCAAAGAAAAGACTGGGGTATATATGGGTATTTTTAATATGTTCATTGTTATTCCAATGGCCATTCAAATCCTAACCATGCAGTATTTTGTTTATGATTGGTTAGGAAACAACCCTATAAATGTTATCAAATTAGCCGGAGTATTTTTAATCATAGCCGGTTTATTAACACTTTTTATTACGGTAAAGAACAAAAATCAAATTGTACAAAGTGAATAAAATAGTATACGATAAAGCGATTCGTTTGCTCAATGAAGTAGCTTCTCCTGACGGATTTTTAGCCAGTGCCGAAAACACAAGCAATTACAAAAGGGTTTGGGCACGAGATGGCGTAATTTGCGGTTTGGCAGCTTTGGCTTCGGGAGACGAAAAGTTGATTGCCACGTTCAAAAGCACTTTGGACACCTTGGCTGAAAACCAACACGATATAGGTACTATTCCGTCTAATGTATTGGTTTCAGCCAATAAAAAAGAAGTCAGCTACGGCGGATTGGCCGGTCGAGTGGATGCCGTGACTTGGTTTATTATCGGCGTTTGTCAATATGCGCATCACCAATGTGATCCGGCGTTTGTGGTTCGCTATCACTACGAAATTGAAAAAGGATTAGAACTTTTAAACGCTTGGGAATTCAATAACAAACATTTGGTTTATGTGCCGCTTTCAGGGAATTGGGCCGATGAATACATTACCGACGGTTATGTGCTGTACGACCAACTGCTAAGAGTTTGGGCCTTAAGAAGCTACAATCATTTTGCCAAAAGCGAGGTAATACAGGAAAAAATAGAAGCCATTACAAGTCAAATAGAAATTAACTTCTTGCCCGAAAGTACCGGAGAAAAATTCCACGAAAGAGCCTATAAAGAAGTAGTGTTTGCTGATTATATGCCATGTTCTTTTTCGCCTTCAGGATACAAAACCCAATTTGACGCGTTTGCTAATTCCTTGGCGGTTATATTAAATATTGGTCCGAAAACGTTTCACAGCCAACTCTTGAAATTTACCGAGAACTTGACTGCTGAAACTACACTTGGGTTGTTGCCGGCTTTTTGGCCACCGGTATTTGAAAACGACGAACATTGGCATTTGCTCAAAAACAATTGCCGGTATGAGTTTCGAAATTACCCCTACGAATTCCACAACGGCGGAAGTTGGCCTATGGTAAATGGTTTTTATGGTTTGGCTTTACTCGCCAAAGGAGAGGAAAAAAAGGCCACATCAATACTCGACAAAATAAACCGAGCCAATGCCCTTGAGGAGTTTTCGTTTTACGAGAATTTCAATACCAAAACGGCCGAACCTAATGGTGTGTCTTTTTGTGCATGGAGTGCTGCAGCCACCATTTTAGTCCATCAATCAATACATCAAAATTTTAAAATACTCGTTTAAGTTGAAAACCATAGATATCATATGCATAGGCGAAGTGTTGATTGACTTTATCGGTCATGAGGTCAATACTTCTATCAACAGAACCAAAGATTACCACCGTTTTTTGGGCGGTTCGCCTACTAATGTAGCGGTGAATGCATCCCGATTGGGGTTGAATGCCGTGTTGGTGGCTTCGTGCGGCCAAGACGGATTAGGCGATTACGTGATTCGAAAACTGAAAGCCAACAACGTCAATACAGACCATATAGGAAAATCTGAAACGGTGCCAACCTCGGTGATTTTTGTTTCTAAATCAACCGAAACACCCGATTTTATCCCGTACCGTCAAGCCGATTGCGAAATATCAGAAAGTCAATTGCCGGACAACGTGATTGCCCAAGCCAAAATTTTTCACACTACTTGTTTTGCGTTGAGTAAAAATCCGGCGAGACAAACCATTTTGAATCGCGCTCAAAAAGCCAAAGCGTTAGGTTTGCAGTTGAGTATCGATATCAATTTCTCCGAACGCATTTGGCCGGATAGGGAAGAAGCCAAAAGTGTACTCAAGCAGTATTTGGCCAATGATCCGTTGGTCAAGTTAAGCGAAGACGATTGTTATCGCCTCTTTGCGGCTGTAAAATCAGAAGAATATATCTTCGATTATTTCCACAGTTTAGGCGCTTCAACCATTTGCTTAACCAAAGGGAAAAACGGTGTGGTAGTGTCTGATATCAATCAAGGGCTGTTTTTTCAAAAAGCCATTCCCATTGAGGAAGTTAAAGATACTACGGGCGCCGGAGATGCCTTTTGGACCGGATTTTTATACGCCCAATTACACCAAAATTCTTTGGAAGAAACCATAACCGTAGCGCAAAAATTAGCTGCCATCAAACTGCAAAATGTGGGCAGATTGCCGGAAAATATCAACATCAAAGCACTGATAGAAGAATAAACGCCAACCACAAATTTAGTTAGTTATGCTGAGGAAAAGCCGTGTAGTACTTATACGGCTTTTTGCTTTTTGAGTTTGTGCAAAAAGAAATGGTCAAAAATTTCCATTTTACACCGATACTTCTACCTTTGTAAGTCTGAATAAAAAGATTCTCCAATGAATAAATATAGCAAGCGAAGAGAAGCACTATTGTACCATGCTAAACCTACGCCGGGTAAAATTCAAGTTGTACCTACCAAAAAATACGCCACCCAAAGAGATTTATCGTTAGCCTATTCTCCGGGAGTAGCGGAGCCTTGTTTGGAAATAGCCAAAGACGTCAACAACGTTTATAAATATACTGCCAAAGGAAATTTAGTAGCCGTAATCAGTAATGGAACCGCTGTTTTAGGATTGGGAGATATTGGTCCTGAAGCTTCAAAACCGGTTATGGAAGGCAAGGCATTGTTGTTCAAAATTTTTGCCGGAATCGATGTGTTCGATATTGAAGTTGGTACCAAAGACATCGATGCTTTTATCGAAACCGTTAAAAATATTGCGCCAACTTTTGGTGGAATAAACCTTGAAGATATTAAAGCACCGGAATCTTTTGAAATTGAAAGACGCCTGGTAGAAGAGCTCAATATTCCGGTGATGCACGACGACCAACACGGAACGGCCATTATTTCATCAGCCGCTTTATTGAACGCTTTAGAGTTGGCTAAAAAGAAAACTACCGAAGTAAAAATAGTGGTTTCAGGAGCAGGTTCTGCCGCTTTGGCTTGTGCCAATTTATACATTTTGTTGGGCGTAAAACCCGAAAATATCATCATGTTTGATAAAGATGGTGTGCTTTCTTCGGAAAGAACCGATTTGTCGGATTTGCAAAAAAGATACACCCATGGTAAAGCCGGAATTACCTTAGCGGAAGCTTTGGTTGGTGCCGATGTTTTCTTGGGATTGTCAGCCGGAAATATCTTGACTCCTGAAATGTTATTAGGCATGGCCAAAAATCCGATAGTGTTTGCTATGGCGAATCCAATTCCTGAAATCGATTACGATTTAGCGATTGCCACACGCAAAGACATCATCATGGCTACCGGACGTTCGGATCATCCTAATCAGGTGAATAACGTTTTAGGTTTTCCATATATTTTCCGCGGCGCTTTAGATGTGAGAGCGACAAAAATTAATGAAGAAATGAAAATGGCAGCGGTACATGCCTTGGCTGAATTGGCCAAAGAACCGGTGCCGGAACAAGTAAATATTGCCTACGGAGAAACCCGTTTGAATTTTGGTAAAGATTATATTATCCCAAAACCTTTTGATCCCAGATTAATCACTCATGTTGCACCAGCCGTAGCCAAAGCAGCTATGAATTCCGGTGTTGCTTTGAACCCGATTACCGATTGGGAAAAATATGAAGAAGAGTTGTTAGAACGATTGGGTTCTGATAACAAAATGGTACGTTTGTTAACCAACCGTGCTAAAACCGATCCGAAACGCGTGGTTTTTGCTGAAGCCGATCATTTGGATGTCTTGAAAGCAGCACAAATTGCCTATGAAGAAGGTATCGCTCATCCTATTTTGTTGGGGAATAAAGATTTGATTTTAGAATTAAAAGAAGAACTGGGCTTTGATGCCGATGTGCCGATTTTTGATCCGAAAACCAAAGAGGAAGACGCCCGCCGAATGCAGTATGCTGATACTTATTGGAAATCGAGACAACGCCGAGGGATTTCGTTGTTGGATGCACAAAAATGGATGCGCGAACGCAATTATTTTGCAGCAATGATGGTGAATGAAGGCGATGCCGATGCCATGGTTTCCGGTTATTCCAGAAGCTATCCTTCTACCGTAAAACCGCTAATGCAATTGATAGGAAAAGCACCGGGAATTACCTTGATTGCCACCACTAATATGATGATGACCAATCGCGGACCAATGTTTTTATCCGATACCGCTATCAATCCAAATCCAACCGCAGATGAGTTAGCTAAAATTGCTTTGATGACTGCCAAAACCGTTCGTATGTTTGGTATGGAACCGGTAATTGCGATGGTTTCTTTTTCAAACTTCGGTTCTTCATCCCATGAAAGTGCCACGAAAGTACGAGAGGCTGTAGCTTATTTGCATAAATACTATCCGGATTTGATTGTTGATGGTGAAATCCAAACCGATTTTGCGCTCAATCAGGAAATGCTGGCTAACAAATTTCCGTTTTCAAAGTTGGCCGGAAAGAAAGTCAATACTTTGGTATTCCCGAATTTAGAAGCGGCTAACATCAATTACAAATTATTGAAAGAGCTTTACAAAGTGGATTCGATAGGTCCGATTATGTTGGGAATGGAAAAAGCGGTTCATATTTTCCAATTGGGTGCCAGTGTAGAAGAAATGGTGAACATGGTAGCCGTAGCGGTTGTAGATGCTCAAGAAAAAGAAAAAAGAAAGAAAGGAACTGTAAAATAGTTTGGTAATAATGTTCAGATATTGCAGTTGAATGATGTCAGTTCAGGAATTTTGTTATATTTGGAATAGATTTAAACGGTAATGATTGCACATATTCAAGGGAAATTAGTCGAAAAAACACCTACTGATGTGGTGATTGATTGCAACGGAGTAGGCTATCACGTTAATATTTCATTGCATACTTTTTCATTGTTGCCGCAGACAGATTTTATCAAGTTGTACACGTATTTGCAAATCAAAGAAGATGCGCATTCGCTTTACGGATTTGTTGAAAAATCAGAACGGGAACTTTTTAAATTACTCTTGTCTGTATCAGGAATAGGTGCCGGAATAGCCCGAACCATGTTGTCTTCTTTGGATCCGAAACAAATCATTCAAGCTATCGCTAACGGCGATGTGGGAACGGTTCAGTCCATCAAAGGAATCGGAAACAAAACGGCTCAAAGGGTCATCTTGGACTTGAGAGATAAAGTGTTAAAAATATACGACTTAGATGAAATTTCCGTAGCCCAACACAATATTAACCGAGAAGAATCGTTATCTGCTTTGGAGGTATTGGGTTATGTCAGAAAGAATGCCGAAAAAGTGGTAGACAAAATTCTCAAAGAGAACCCTGAGGCATCAGTGGAATTCATCATCAAACAAGCCTTAAAAAATTTATAATTCTTGAAAACAATATACGCATTTACAAACTTTTTTACTTTGAGGAATTTTCTTTTCGGAATCTTGTTGTTCACAGGATTTTCGGCTTTCTCACAGGTTAATCCCACGCCGCAAGACAGTACTGGTTACAATACCGGTAAGGTAAAGATTAAGAATCCTAAAAGTATAGTGGATGCTTATACTTACGACCCTGCGACCAACAGGTACATTTATACCAGTACCTTTGAAGGCTTCAATATCAATTATCCTATTATTTTAACGCCGAAAGAATACGAAGAACTAGTAATGCGTGAGGCCATGCGCGACTATTTCAAGAAAAAATCGGATGCCATCGACGGTAAAAAAGAAGGCAGTGAAGCCGCCAAAAAAGATTTATTGCCGCGTTACTACGTTAATTCGGGTTTCTTTGAAAGCATTTTTGGCTCGAATACTATTGATGTAAAGCCTACAGGTTCGGTTGAAATGGACTTAGGAGTGCGATACACCAGACAAGACAATCCGGCTTTTTCACCCAGAAACCGTGCGCAAACTACCTTCGATTTCGATCAACGCATCAGCATGAGTTTGATGGGAAAAGTAGGAACTCGCTTGAGTGTAACGGCTAATTATGATACCGAGTCCACTTTTGCTTTTCAAAACTTAATTAAGTTAGAATACACGCCAACGGAAGACGATATCATTCAGAAAATCGAAGTTGGTAACGTGAGCATGCCTTTGACCAATTCTCTTATCCGAGGTGCTCAAAGTTTGTTTGGGGTTAAAGCCCAATTGCAATTTGGTAAGACTACCGTAACCGGAGTGTTTTCGGAACAAAAATCCCAAACCAAATCGGTTACAGCGCAAGGTGGTGGAACCATACAAGATTTTGAAATTTTCGGTTTGGATTACGACGCCGACAGACACTTCTTTCTGTCACAATACTTCAGAAATAAATACGACAACGCGCTCAAGAATTACCCGTTTATCAATAGTCGTGTGCAAATTACCCGCATCGAAGTTTGGGTAACCAACCGACAAAATCGTGTAAGTCAAACCAATAATAACTTGAGAAATATTATTGCTTTGCAAGATTTAGGAGAAGCCCGATTGGCCGGTTTATCCGATAGTCAAATCGTAGCTTTGAACCCAACAGATGTGAGTAATAACTTCTTTAGCGTGCCGCCGGATCCTTCGGTTGATACGCCTTCTGATAACGGCAACAACAAGTACGATCCGGATTTAATTAATACGGGTGGAGGTTTGTTAAATAACAACATCAGAGACATAGTAACGTCGAGTGCCGGTTTTAATAATATAGTGCCGGTAGACGAAGGCACCGATTATTCTAAGTTGGAGAATGCCCGAAAATTGGCGACTAACGAGTATACTTTTCACCCGCAATTGGGTTACATTTCCTTGCAACAACGTTTGGCCAATGACGAGGTTTTGGCAGTAGCTTATCAGTATACCATAGGTGATCAAGTGTACCAAGTTGGTGAATTTGGAACCGACGGTGTTGATGCTACGGTGTATGATGGCACGGATGCTGCTAACCCAACTGTTTCCTCTCAAAGTTTGATTTTGAAAATGCTGAAAAGCAACTTGACCAATGTGCAAAAACCGATTTGGAATTTGATGATGAAAAACATCTACCAAATTCCGGGAGCTTTCCAGTTGCAGCAAGAGGATTTTCGTTTGAATATTTTATACACCGATCCATCGCCAATCAACTACATCAGTCCGGTGAACGGTGTGCCATTCCCTCCAACAACCGACCCAGATATGGTGGTTGCGGAAACACCTTTGATTAAAGTCTTTAATGTAGACCGATTGAATTTTAACAACGATCCGCAAGCCGGAGGTGACGGTTTCTTCGATTTTATGTCGGGCTTGACCGTTGACCAACAAAATGGTCGCATCATATTCACAACCGTTGAACCTTTCGGGAAATTGATGTTCGACAAATTAAAATTAGGCGCTGAAGATTATAACGATGTCAATACCTACAACGGCAACCAACAAAAATATGTTTTCCGCAGTATGTATTCCAGCACGCAAGCCGGCGCTTTACAAGACGCGGATAAAAATAAATTCCAATTAAAAGGACGATTCAAATCGGCCGGAGGTGACGGAATTCCCATTGGGGCTTACAACGTGCCAAGAGGTTCAGTTGTAGTAACCGCCGGAGGAAGAGTGTTGCAAGAAGGGCTTGATTATAGTGTAAATTACCAAGCCGGTAGAGTACAAATTCTTGATCCGTCGCTACAAGCTTCTAATACGCCAATCCAAGTTTCTGTCGAGAATAATGCCACCTTCGGTCAACAAACCCGAAGATTTATGGGCTTCAATGTAGAGCACAAGTTCTCCGATAAGTTTGTGGTGGGCGGAACGTTGATTAAAATGACAGAAAGACCGTTTACCCAAAAATCCAATTACGGACAGGAATCAGTAAACAATACTATTTTCGGATTCAACGCCAACTATTCAACAGAAGTACCTTTCTTAACCCGATTGGCCAATAAATTGCCAAACATTGATACTGATGTTCCTTCTAATGTATCTCTTAGAGGTGAAATTGCCTTCTTAAAACCGGATACGCCAAATGCCGATCAGTTCCGCGGAGAACCAACAGTTTATGTAGATGATTTTGAAGGTTCTCAGACTACTATTGATATGCGTGCGCCATTGTCATGGAGTTTATCCAGTGTGCCTAAATGGCAAGCCGGTGCAGATTACAACGATTTTGGTTCTGCTCTAGTGGGCTTGGATTACGGATACAAAAGAGCCAAGTTAAATTGGTATACCATCGATCCGACCATTTACGTGCAAACGCCGGGTGATATAGGGCAAGACGGTATTTCCTTAAACAGTACCAGACGTGTTTTCAACCGTGAATTATTCCCGGATTTGGAATTACAAGTAGGACAACAAACGGTAATCAATACTTTAGATTTAACCTATTATCCTAGAGAACGCGGTCCGTACAACTATAATCCTGAAGCGTTGAATCCGTCCGGATTTAGTGCGCCGCAAGAAAACTTTGGAGGTATTACAAGAGCTATTAATTCTACCAATTTTGAGCAAAGTAATGTTGAGTATATCCAGTTTTGGGTCATGGATCCATATTACGATCCAACCAATCCAACGGCTGTACCTAACCCTACCAATGTGGGTCGCTTGTATTTCAACTTAGGAGAAATTTCAGAAGACGTGCTAAAAGACGAACGCAAACAATACGAAAACGGATTGCCGGCTAGTAACAGTACGTCATTGGTAAGTCCAACCGTTTGGGGTAGAGTACCTTCTTCTCAATCGTTAATCTATGCCTTCGATGTTGATGGCGCTAACCGTGCCTCACAAGACGTTGGTTTGGATGGTATTGATGACGATGCCGAGAGAAGTTTGCCAAACATTGGGGCATTCGCCACTTTAGATGACCCTGCGGCAGATAACTACCAATATTTCTTAAGTGCGCCGGGTTCTTCAGTGTTTGAACGCTACAAAAATTACAACGGCTTACAAGGCAACTCACCGGTTACCGTAACCGATACCAATAGGGGATCAACTACTTTGCCTGATGTAGAAGACATCAACCGCGACAATACCATGAACACGGTTAATGCTTACTACGAATACAAAATCGATATCCAACCCAATATGCAGGTTGGACAAAACTTTATCACAGATGTTAGAGAAACATTGATACCGGATTTGCCTAACAGTTCCTCAACCAGAGCACGTTGGTATCAGTTCAAAATTCCGGTAACACAGCCAACTACAACTGTTGGAAGTATTTCAGATTTCCGTTCGATTCGTTTTATGAGAATGTTCATGACCGGATTCACCGAGCCAATCACACTTCGTTTCGGAGCTTTGGATTTAGTACGTGGAGAATGGAGACGTTACGACCAATCTTTCCAGCCAACCGACAGTGATCCTGATGACGATAACACCAATTTTGATGTATTGGCGGTTAACCTTCAGGAAAATGCTTCTCGTTTGCCTATTCCTTATGTTTTGCCTCCGGGCGTTATCCGTGAAGAAGTTGGCAACGGTAATCAGGTGATCAGTCAAAATGAGCAATCCTTGTCCTTAAGAGCTTCCGGAAACGGTTTAGAAGTAGGTGATTCCAGAGCGGTATTCAAAAATGTGAATGTTGACATGCGTCAATTCAACAAATTGAAAATGTTCTTACACGCCGAAGCTTTGCCGGCTCCAACCGATCCGACACCGCTTTTAGACAATCAAATGACTGCCTTTATTCGTTTTGGAAACGACTTTACCAATAACTTTTACCAAGTAGAAATTCCGTTAAAAGTCACCGCCGAAGGCGCAACCTTACCGGAGCAAATTTGGCCGGAAGAAAACGAGTTGAGTGTGGTCATGTCCTTACTAACCAAAATGAAAGTGCTGGCCATGAGTATCGATCCGTCAACTTTACCGTTGGAGGGAATTTACTATCCGGATGATGACATTTCATTACCGGATGGTGATGGCGATGTCAAATTGCGCTTAGGAATAAAAGGAAATCCAAACTTCGGTTTGGTAAGAACTTTAATGGTAGGGATTAAAAATAATCACACCGACAGGATTCGCGGGGAAGTTTGGTTCAACGAGTTGCGTATAGCAGACATGAACAATAAAGGCGGTATGGCAGCTGTAGTGAATATGGATGCTAATATGGCCGATTTTGCCACAGTATCTGCTACCGGAAGAATGAGCACCATTGGTTTCGGAGCTTTGGAAGAAGGTCCGAATGAAAGAAGCCGCGAGGATGTACAACAATACAACTTGGTGACCAATTTCAGTTTAGGAAAACTATTGCCGAAAAAATGGGGCATTAATTTGCCTTTCAACTATGCTGTAGGAGAAGAAACAATTACGCCGGAATACGATCCGTACAATCAGGATATTCGTTTGCAACAATTGTTGTCTAACACTTCGGATGCTGCCGAAAGAGAGAATATCGAAAGCCGAGCTATTGATTACACCAAACGCACCAGCATCAACTTTATCGGTGTGAAAAAAGAACGCGCTCCGGAGCAAAAACAACGCATCTATGATCCGGAAAACTTAACGCTTTCTTACTCTTATAATGAAGTGTTGAAACACAATTACGAAATTGAAAACTTCATCGACCAACAAGTTACCACTTCGGTAGATTATACGTATGCGTTCAAACCTAAATCGGTCGAGCCATTCAAAAAAAGTAAATTCTTCAAAAAAAGCGATTATTGGAAGTTGTTGAGTGATTTCAACTTTAATTTCTTGCCGGCCAGCATTTCGTTCAGTAGCAATATTATTCGCCAGTACAACAGACAACAGTTCCGTCAAGTAGAAGTTGATGGTATTCCGTTGGATCCTTTGTACCGCAGAAATTACATGTTCAACTACCAATACGGTTTCAACTACAACATTACCAAGTCGCTTAAAGTGAATTATACGGCTGCATCCAACAATATCGTTCGTTCTTATTTGAATGAAGACAATATTCCGGACAACAGTTACACTATTTGGACTGACTTCTGGAACATAGGTACGCCTAACCAACACAACCAACAGTTGGTGGTGAATTACGAATTGCCGGTGAACAAAATTCCGTTCTTGTCATTTGTTAAATCAACTTATTCGTATACCGGAGATTACAGTTGGCAACGCGCCTCTTTGGCCTTAGCCGAAGTGGACGGTTATAACCTCGGAAACACTATTCAAAATGCAGGTTCACATCGATTGAATACTGCGTTTAACATGGAGTCTTTTTACAAGTATATCGGCTTAGGGAAAAAACCGGCTGCTGCGGCACCAAAACCGGCTGCTTTACCAAAACCGGGAGAAAAAATCACCAATACCAAAGCCCAACCGGCCGGTAATACCAATGTGTTTTTGGACGGATTGAAAGGAGTATTGACCAGTGTGAAAAATGTTCAAATCAACTATACCCGAAACGAAGGAACTTTGTTACCGGGATTCTTGCCGAGTTTAGGATTCTTTGGTTCCTCTAAGCCTTCGTTAGGATTTGTATTTGGTATGCAAGACGATGTGCGTTTCGAAGCAGCCAAAAGAGGTTGGTTGACTACTTATCCTGATTTTAACCAAAGTTATACCCAAGCCATTACCAAAACCTTGGAGATGACGGCTAACGTGGATTTGTTCCCTGATTTTAAAATCGACTTAACGGCTAACCGAACTTATGCGGAAAATTACTCCGAACAATACGACGTGGATGAAACTACCGGTTTGTATAACGCCCGTTCGCCTTATAGTTTTGGTAATTTCTCAATTTCTACTGTTATGTTGGCTACTTCGTTCAGCAAAAGTGATGAGACCGGTTCGGCTGCTTTTGACGATTTCCGAAATAACCGTTCGATTATTGCCGACCGATTGGCTACACAGTTTTATGGTACGACGGACTTCCCAAGATACGGCGACTCCAATAACCCGATTCCAACCGATGTGAACGACCCGAGATATAATTTCTATACTTCCAACCAAGGTTTCCCTATAGGTTTTGGTAGAAATAACCAAGCGGTTTTGATTCCGTCTTTCTTGGCGGCTTACACCGGTGCTTCGGCTGATGGTGTTTCGTTGAGTACTTTCCGCAGTTTCCCTATTCCTAACTGGAATATGAAATATAGTGGTTTGATGCGATACAAATTCTTCAAAGACCGATTCAAACGTTTCTCTATTCAACACGCTTATCGCGCTTCATATACCATTAACTCGTTCCGTTCTAACTTTGATTACGATCAAAACCCGGGCGGACAAGACAATGGTGGTTTTGGTAACTTCTACAATAAAACGATTGTTGCTAATATTAATTTGGTAGAGCAATTCAATCCTTTGGTGAGAATCGATTTCGAGATGAAAAACTCCTTTAAGATTTTGGCCGAAATGAAAAAAGACCGAAGCTTATCGATGAGTTTCGACAATAACTTGTTGACTGAAGTACAAGGAAAAGAATATATCATTGGTTTGGGATACCGATTCAAAGACGTCATCATTTCGTCGCAATTGGCCGATAATCCAACCGGTATCATCAAGAGTGATATCAACGTGAAAATCGATTTCTCCTACCGAAACAACAAAACCATAGTACGATATTTAGATTACGATAATAACCAATTGGGTGGTGGTCAAAACATTTGGTCGGCTAAAGTCACCGCCGATTATTCATTCAGCAAAAACCTGACGGCTATTTTCTTCTATGATCATTCGTTCTCTAAACCGGTAATTTCCACATCGTTCCCGATGACGAATATCAGAACCGGATTTACGATGCGTTATAATTTCGGAAATTAAGAAACTTTTAAACCAAAGATTTTAATTATCTGCTGAGAAATCATACTTTTGAAGAAATTTTAAAACAACAACTAAACAAGCTTTATAATGAATATTCCAAGCAATTTAAAGTATACTAAAGACCACGAATGGGTTTTAATTGAAGGCGATGTAGCTACTGTAGGTATTACCGATTTCGCACAAAAAGAATTAGGCGATATCGTTTATGTAGAAGTAGAAACCCTGGACCAAACCTTAGCCAAAGACGAAGTGTTCGGAACCGTAGAAGCGGTAAAAACAGTATCGGATTTGTTCTTGCCTTTATCGGGTGAAATTTTCGAATTCAACGACGATTTAGAAGTAAACCCTGAAAACGTAAACAGTGATCCTTATGGAAAAGGCTGGATGATCAAAGTGAAAATTGCCAATCCTGCAGAAATTGACGATTTATTAGACAGCGATGGCTACAAACAGCTCATCGGTGCTTAAAAATACAACACTAAGTCTGGCCATTGGCTGGACTTTTTTAATTTTAGTCCTTTGCTTGGTTAAGTTCAATAAATTTCCTTCTGTCCAAGTTTCGGGAGTCGATAAGTACGTCCATTTTACGTTTCACTTTACTTTTACCTTGCTTTGGGGTTTTTACAATCGCTTGCGCTTAGGGCAATGGGTTTTGAAAAGTAGTCTTATTATCGTTTGCCTTTCCATAGGTTACGGTATACTAATCGAAATTTTACAAGAAACTTTTACCCAAACCCGTAAGGCTGATATAATGGATGTGGCGGCAAATGCTGCCGGAGCCATCGTGGCTTTCCTTGTGTTGGTACTTTGGAAGGCGAAAAGTAAAGTCTGAACACTATTGTTTTTCCATCCTAGATAACCGTTTTCTTTTGAAGAAGAAAACGGTTTTTTTGTTACTTTTATGCCATGAAATCGCCACTAAAATGAAGTTTGTTATAAACAAGCACCAATTAATAAAAGCGATACCATATTGGACCTCTGAAAAATATATTTTACATAGATGAATATAAAACAATACCTCGATTCCACTTATCTTAAAACCGCAGCCCAAGCCGGCTTAACGGAAAAAGAAAACGCCACCGTTGTTGAAGGCTTTATTCAGGAAGCGATTTCCGAAGGCTTTAAGTTGATTATGATTCGTCCGGACTATGTGAAAACTGCACGAAAAATGATTGATGCCGCAGGATCAAAATTGCTCATAGGTACTGTAATTTCTTTTCCGGAAGGCACCAATTCTTTGGAAGCAAAATTGGCGGAAGCTCAAAAAGCGATTGAAGACGGCGTGGACGAATTGGACTATGTGTGCAACTACGAAGCGTTTAAAAAAGGCGAAGTCGACTTGGTAAAAGAAGAAATTTTGCGAGGTACTCAATTGGCATTCAACCATCACAAAGTAGCCAAATGGATTATAGAAGTAGCGGCCTTAACCGATGATCAAATTATTCAAATTTCGGCTTTGATAAAAAATGTTGTTATGGCACATTTTAAAGAAGATTGCTATCATAATGTTTTTGTCAAATCTTCTACTGGTTTTTATGTGACCGAAAATAATCTGCCTAATGGCGCTACAAAACATACTGTGATAATGATGTTGGAAAATGCGTCGCCTTTACCGGTAAAAGCAGCAGGCGGAGTTCGTACTTACGATGAAGCCGAGGAAATGATTCGTTTGGGTGTAAAACGCATCGGAACATCTGCTGCCAAAACTATTGCCAATGGCGAGACAGCCACAGGCGGTTACTAATTTTTATTGCTCATTTATGAAAAAGATATTCTCTTTAATAGCGTTGTTTTCGTTAGCGGCAACAGCTCAAGTTTCCAACAATAGTATGGAGCGTTTTCCGGTATTTCCGGCTTGTGAAGGTCAGGAATTAAAAGCATTGGAGAACTGTTTTTACAATCAGGTTCAGGATTTTGTATACAACAATTTCAAAGTGCCTGCAGCCTTACAGGAAAAAAACTATAAAGGAAGTTTGATTGTTTTGTTTGAAGTCAACGACCAAGGCAATTTTAAAGTCATTTATGTTGATGCGTTAGAAGAATCGTTAGCTTCAGAAGGCAGAAGGGTTTTTGGCCAGATGCCGAAAATTAGTCCGCCTACGCACAATGGCGAGCCAACCTATGCTAAATACACAATCAAAATAGCCGTTCCATTGCAGAGTGCCGCTGAAATTCAGGCACAAAAAGAAGCCGAATTGGCGGCAGAAAAAGCGGCTCAAGAATACCGACCGAATACAGCTTATTTGAAGGAATTGGACAATATGAAGTACAATACTTTTTCCAATCCGCAATTTAAAAGCCATTTAAACATTCCGTTTTCCCATAGCTATTATTCGCAATTTGATGACGAAATGAATCAGGTTGGCGCTAACAACCATACCGGTTCTAAACCTTATGCATATGCTGAAGTGTCGAAATATTACGATTTGGCTGCCGAGAACCAAAAATTGTTGAAAAACAAGCAAGGTTGGTGGGGTAAAAAACTTTGGAACGAAAGCTTGGTGCAAATTCAAGGAGAAGACTATTGGTTTACGTTGAATCCGATTTTGGATTTACAGTTTGGAAAAAGCGATCCCAGCGTTAGCAGTTATACTTATGTCAATACCCGAGGAATACAGTTTAATGGTGGTTTGGGAAGCCAACTCAATTTTACTACGACCATTTACGAAAGCCAAGGACGTTTTGCCGATTACTTTAATCGATATGCCGAATCTATAGCGCCCGATGGTGGAAATCCTGCTATTATTCCTGGGATTGGTATAGCCAAACGATTCAAAACCGATGCTTATGACTTTCCTCTGGCGGAAGCAAATTTGGCCTATACGCCGAGTAAATTTATCAATATGAATCTGGGTTACGGTCGTAATTTTATAGGCGATGGTTATCGTTCGTTGTTGTGGAGTGATGGCGCGAGTCCCTATCCGTATTTTAAATTGAATACTACTTTTTGGAAAATTAAATACACCAATTTGTACACTTGGCTCAAAGACGTGCGTCCGGAAGCAACCCTCGACAGGACTTATGCGACTAAGTTTGCCGCCAGTCATTATTTGAGTTTGAATGTGACCAATAAATGGAATATTGGTTTGTTTGAATCGGTGGTTTGGGCGAACAATAACAATCGCGGTTTTGACATGAGTTTTGTGAATCCGCTCATTTTTTACCGTTCGGTTGAATTTGCTTCTTCGTCCAGAAGCGGTAATGCCATGTTGGGGTTGACGTCTAAATACAAATGGAACAATCAAATTCAGTTTTACGGGCAGTTTTTGTTGGATGAGTTTTCGTTGGATGACATGCGTTCCGGTGCTAAAAGTTGGAAGAACAAATACGGCTACCAGTTAGGCGCAAAGTATTTCCATGCCTTTAATATTAAAAATTTACTCTTGCAGGCCGAATATAATGTAGTGCGTCCTTATGTGTATGCACACAGTGAAGCGATTACCAATTACGGACACAACAACCAGAGTTTGGGACACCAGTGGGGTGGTAATTTCAGAGAGTTTATTGCCATTGCTCGTTACCATAACGGTCGTTATTTTGCCGATGCTAAAATTACGGTTGGTACCCGAGGTTTGGATGTTAACAGCAATACAGATAGTTTTAATTACGGAAGTGATATTTACCGTGATTATGATGAGCAAAGACCATTTGATACCGGTGTAACTATTGGACAAGGCAATAAAACCAATGTATTTATAGCCGATTTACAAGCCGGTTATTTGATTAATCCGGCCACGAATATGAAGTTATATGGCAGTTTGATTTACCGAAACTTTAGTCCGGCCACGGAAACCTTTTTAGCCGTTAAAGAAAGTACTACTTGGTTTTCAATTGGGTTAAGATGTGATATTTTCAACTGGTATTTTGACTATTAACAGTTAGTTTAGCGGGGCTTTTTTTGATAGATTCCCAACACGCCATTCGCTTACTTTTTTAGCCCCGATTGGAGTCGGCTACCTCGTAGCGCGGAAAGCGGGAATAAGGTTGGCAAATACACACTTGACATTCGCTTCAACAACTGCTAAATCTGAAATTTATCTTTAATATTTTTTTGTCAAATCGTTTTCTATAAAGTACCTTTGCACGAGCTTAAAATTAAGGATGAACGCAACGGCTACCACATTTTCTTTCAAACAACTTGCTGTCGATTTTAAAGAAATCACTAAAGCAGGTTTAGCGGTTAGCGTGGTGTTTTCTTCCATCGCCGGGTACTTGCTTGGTGTAGCAGATTTTGAAAGCTTGCAATGGACGACTTTGTTGATGTTGGCGGTTGGCGGTTATTGTATGGTAGGCGCTTCCAATGCTTTTAATCAAGTCATCGAAAAGGATTTGGATGCTTTGATGGATCGTACCAAAAACCGTCCTGTGGCATCAGGCAGAATGGCGCCAAATCGCGCATTGTTTGCAGCCAGTTTGCTAACAATAGTCGGTTTGGTTTTGTTGTATCTGATTAATCCGAAGTCGGCCATGTTTGGTGCGATTTCCATTTTTTTATACACCAGTGTTTATACGCCATTAAAAACAGTCACACCATTGTCGGTTTTTGTGGGCGCCTTTCCCGGAGCGATTCCATTTATGTTGGGTTGGGTAGCCGCTACTGATCATTTTGGGATTGAGGCGGGAACGCTTTTTTTAATCCAGTTTTTTTGGCAGTTTCCGCATTTTTGGGCTATAGGATGGTTTTTGTATGAGGATTATGAAAAGGCCGGATTTTTTATGTTGCCTACCGGAAAGAAAGATTCGTCAACGGCTTTGCAAACCATATTGTATTCCGTTTGGTTGCTGGTAGCTTCATTATTGCCTTGTTTGGGTTATACCGGAAAATTGTTTATTTCCCCGATCGCGGCCGGGATAGTATTTTTGTTAGGGCTTTGGATTATTTTTTACGCTATCAAATTATACCAATTGAGAACAGTTAAAGCCGCCAGAACGCTAATGTTGGTTAGTGTTTCTTATATTACGTTGTTACAAATAGTTTATATAACAGATAAATTTTTAAGATAGTTATGGCAACAATGATGTCGATAGACGAACACCAAGCCAGAAAGGCACGTTCCCAAAAGTTACTGTTGTGGTTTGCTATGGCCAGTATGACCATGATGTTTGCCGGAATTACCAGCGCTTTTGTGGTGAGTAAGTCGAGAGAAGATTGGATGAAAGATTTTCAATTTCCTTCTGCTTTTTATTTTAGCACTTTGGCTATAGTGCTTTGTAGTGTCTCTTTTCACCTGGCGCAAAAGGCTATTCAAAAAGACAACAGAAGTTTGGTTTCAAGTTTGCTTTTAGTTACTTTAGGATTAGGAATAGCGTTTGTGGCTTTGCAGTTTGCTGGCTTTGGCCAACTGATTGAGCAAGGCTATTACTTTACCGGACCGGAGAGTAACATTGCCACCACTTTTCTTTACGTGATTGCCGTGGTACACATGGCGCACCTTGCCGGAGGAATTATTTCGCTTTTAATCATAATTTATAATCATTTTAAACAAAAATACAATTCAACTCAATTCCTTGGCATTGAGCTAGGTGCGATGTATTGGCACTTTCTCGATTTCTTGTGGATTTGTTTGTTTTTATTTTTATATTTCTTTAAATAAGAAAAAAAATCTAAATTTGGGAACTTTTTAACTAATAACTTTTATGGGAGCTACAGTTACTACTGCAAATACAAACGAAAATACTTGGGGTGGCGGAAACGAGCCAATGGGTGCCAGTTATGGTAAATTGATGATGTGGTTTTTCATCGTATCAGATGCCTTGACCTTCTCGGGTTTCCTTGCTGCTTACGGATTTTCAAGATTTAAATTTATTGACAACTGGCCAATTGCCGACGAAGTGTTTACCCACTTCCCATTCATGCACGGTGTTGATGCGCCGATGTACTACGTGGCATTGATGACATTTATCTTGATTTTCTCCTCTGTAACCATGGTTTTGGCCGTTGATGCCGGACACCAAATGAAACAGAAAAAAGTAGCGTTTTATATGTTGCTGACAATTATCGGAGGTTTGATATTCGTAGGTTCACAAGCTTGGGAGTGGAAAAACTTTATCAAAGGAGAGTATGGTGCTATTGAAACCAAAGGGGGTAGCATTATTCAATTCGTTGACAAAAACGGTAAGAGAGTTAAATTAGAAGATTTTGCGGTAGTATTACCGGAAGAAAGAGAGCAACACAAAAAAAGTAATGGTGTTTGGTTTGTAGGTGAGTCATCTTTGCCAACTTATTCAGTTGCTGAAGTTCAAGCCGGATTTAAAGCACACCCTGACTTATTAGTAAGAACAGAAAAAATCTACAGAGATACACCGGAAGATAAAGCCAACAAGGATTTACAACAAGGTTTGAACAAAAACAAACACCGTGAGGTTTTAACCAGAGAAGCTTCTGAAGCGATGGTAGCTAATGCTCATTTGGTTGTAGAAGGAGCAAACTTAGAGCGCAATGAGTACGGAAGTAAATTGTTCGCTGATTTCTTCTTCTTTATTACAGGTTTCCACGGATTCCACGTATTCTCGGGAGTTATCATCAATATCATTATTTACCTAAACGTTCTTTTAGGAACTTACGAGAGAAGAAAGAACTACGAAATGGTTGAGAAAGTTGGACTTTATTGGCACTTCGTGGATTTGGTTTGGGTATTCGTATTTACTTTCTTCTACTTAGTTTAATCACAGAAAAACATAAAATAGTATGTCACACGCACACGAACACGTATCAAATACTTCCAGAATCTGGAAAGTTTTCATCTTACTATCTTTAGTAACTATTGTTGAGGTGGCTTTAGGGATCATAAGACCTGAAGTGTTGTTCTACAATAATTTCTTAAGCATGAATTTGCTTAACTGGGTATTCATCATCTTAACTTTATACAAAGCTTATTATATTGTATGGGCTTTCATGCACATGGAAGGAGAAAAAAGCAGTCTGCGTTGGGCTGTTGTAGCTACGGTTATCTTCCTAGTGTTATATCTGGTCTTTATCTTATTAGTAGAAGGAGATTATGTATATGGGGTTTTTAAAAATTCAACTATTAAATGGAATTTTTAACACTATATTAATTCAAAAAAAAGGGTACGCATTGCGTACCTTTTTTTATTTTTGTACTGCTAATATTTTAGTTTGCCATGAAAAAAAACTTGGTCCTTTTTGTACTGTTCATCTTGCCTATAGTTGCTTATCTTTTCTTTGCTTCCGGCGTGAACAGTTTTATCACTTTGCCTACTATTACACCAACCATTCCCGATGTAAATTCACAGTGGACTTCTTTGAACGGGGAAAAGGTTACGCTCAATAATAAAATAACCATCTTGGGCTTTACCGGTCGAGATATCATGCCTAACAGCGGTAACTTTTTTACGTTGAACCAAAAGATTTATAACAAGTATCGTGAGTTTAAAGACTTTCAGATGGTATTTATTGCTCCCGACGGCACCCAACAACAAGCCCAAACCCTTTTGAAGGAACTAGGGAAGATTGCCAATGTTTCCGGTTATCATTTTGTTTTTGCCTCTCCTGAAGCCATTACAGCCTATCATAAAGAATTAAAACTGTTGGGGAAACTGGATGAAAAAGTAGGTACGCCCAATGTTTATATAATTGATAAGAAAAGAAACCTGCGTGGCAGAAAAGGGAAAAGTGTTCAAGGAGAACCGGAATATAAAGAAGGGTACAATACAACATCTGCCTCAGATTTGCACAACGATATGATGGATGATGTGAAAATTATTTTGGCCGAATATCGTTTGGCTTTGAAACGCAATAATGCCAACAGAAAAATTTAATATGAAAAATAAATCTTATATAGGCCTTTCTTTCATAGTGTTAATCTTTGGAATTATTTTCATTCCGAAGATTGTGAACAGGATACAAAGCAACACGGTTGTTCAAGGTGATCGTATCGATGCGGTTTCCAATCATAAAAATGCCGAAACGGATTTGCTTATTCTAGGCAAAGCGCCTGACTTTGCATTAACGGATCAAAACGGAACTAAAGTCACCAATGAAACTTACCAAGGGAAAGTGTATGTGGTTGAGTTTTTCTTTTCTACCTGTCCGTCCATTTGCCCTATCATGAACCGAAACATGGCAGAAATTCAAAACAAGTTTTTTGGGAATCCTAATTTTGGGATAGCCTCGATAACGATTAATCCGGAGTACGATACCGTGGAAGTTTTGAAAGAGCATGCGGCGCAAATAGGTGTCAAATCGTCTAACTGGCATTTAATGACCGGTGATAAAGAGTACATTTACAATATCTCGAACAAAGGATTTAACATCTATACCGGTGAAAACGGAAAAGCTGCCGGCGGATTCGAACATTCCGGCTTATTTGCTTTGATTGATAAAGAAGGCAATATTCGTTGCCGAAAAGATGCACACGGAAATCCTATCATGTATTACGACGGATTGGAAAAAGCCGGTGTAAAAGCTATTATTGAAGACATCAAAAAACTATTAAATGAGTAATACCAAACCAACCACGCTGGAGAGTAAATTTAAAGGGTCGATTATAGCCGTGTCTATTATCATTCCCATTGCAGTAGCCGTTTTGTTTTCGGTTAAGTTGAAAGATTTCGGTTTTGATGTAGAACCTTTGTCTTTTTTGCCGCCCATTTATGCAGGAATTAATGGATTAACAGCCGTCTTGTTAGTGGCTGCTGTAATGGCCATTAAAAAAGGAAATCGAAAACTACACGAACGATTAATGACTTTTGCCATTGCTTGCTCGGTGGTGTTTTTGGTGATGTATGTGGCTTATCATATGACGGCCGAATCTGTAAAGTTTGGCGATACCAATTTTAATGGTAATTTGGATGAAGCTGAAAAAGCAGCTGTAGGCAGCATACGTTATTTGTATTATTTTATTTTGTTAACGCACATTACCTTGTCGGTTATCATCATTCCGATGGTATTGTTTACTTATGTCAGAGCTTTAGCTGAGCAATTTGACAAACATAAAAAATTAGCCAAAATTACCTTTCCGATTTGGCTGTATGTAGCTGTAACCGGAGTAGTGGTTTATTTGATGATATCACCGTATTATGCCCACTAAGTCACCTGTTTCAATCATATTTCAAAAACTCTTTTTGAGTATTTGTATATTGCTGCTGTCAGTAGCAGCTAATGCGCAATGTGCCATGTGCAGAGCCGCTTTAGAAAGTTCTGGGAATGCAGTTAAAGCCGAAGCCGTAAACGATGGTATCGTTTTCTTAATGGCTATTCCATACATCATTGTGGCCGGAATTGGTTTTGTGGTCTATAAGATGTACTACAAGAAGAAATAACAAGACATAAATTTAAAAAAGATAAAAGCGAAGTATCAATTCTCAAAAGGTTGATAGCTCGCTTTTTTATTTTGATTGTGTTTATTTAAAACTTGTGGTTTTTATTCCATTCCGTCAATCTTAACGCTCATTTTCCCTGCTGTTGTAATAAAAGCGATTATGGCTTTGTCTGTGATTTCCACTTTTTCAAATTCAAAATCACCCATAGTGCCGTTTACAAAAACACCTTTCATGGGCGAATAGTTGCTCAAATACGGTAACATGCTTTTCTTGCCTTCTTCTAAATTATCTTTGATCGAATAGCGACAGTTTTCCTGTATCTTCTTCAAGATGACACCTTGTAACAACCAATTGGCAGTTCTGGTTAACAAGCCTTTGGTGTCGAGCACATAATCCATTTGGTCAAAATAGATTTCTTTGGTAATAGGGTTGTAATTCGGAATCCCCGACAAATAAATGCTGCCGTTAATACTGCCCGACATGCCTAAGGCAATGATAATCTTACCGTCTTTTTGCCATAAAGCTACATCTTCCACTACTATTTTTCGGCTACCTGAAGCAAATTCTTTTCCTTTGAAATTGGAGGTAATAATACGCGATGCACTATCATAAGTAGAGATAGCCACCACATTAGCGGTTACAGTGTTGGGTATTTTTGTCACTGCTTTGAATTGAATAGCAGTACGATCAAAAGTGTTTTTAGGTTGTAATCCAACCATGGTTTGCATGTTGCATTTCAAACCCATGTCCATTTTAATCTGTGTTTTTTCCAAAACTGCATCGGTCACATACACTTCAATTGGGATTAATTTGAACCAAGTTTGGTATTGCTCGCTGGTCACAAAAGGCGTGCTCATTTTTTCGAGTACATCTAAAACATAAGGTTTGAAATCGCAGGTTTTTTCAATGGCGTCATCAATTTTTTTAGCCATTTTCGATTTGAATATCGATAGTGTAGGATTGATGATATATGTAATCGGAACATTTTTGCCTGCTACCAATATGGTCGGACTTTCAGACCATTCAAAATCTTCAATTTTCGATGTAGTATTCAACTTCCAATTGGATAATCTCACGGAACTGCTCATGGTTATGGTGCCGTTTAAGTTGATTTCACGGGTGTCATTCAAACCCATAAATTCAGTGCCATACTTAAATTTCGCCCAAATTTTTAACGGCATTACGGTTTCAATTCTTCCGTTCTTCTCGGTAATTCGAATGGGCGCGGTTTTCCAGATTTTCATTTCGGTTTTATCGTCTTCCAAATTGGAATCGTCGTAAATTTGTCCGCTTAGGGTTTTATTCAATTGGTTTTCAATTTCTTTGAGTGTGATTTCCAAAGGCATGTTCACAAACGATGTCTTGGTTTTGTATACCATAGGCGCATCATTGGAAGGTAGTGGTTTTAAAGCTTCAATTTTTTGAGAAGTAGAACAGCCAACCAACAATAAGGTAAGGCTAAGAAACAAAGCAGTTGATTTTGCAGAGCACATAAACGCGAAATATTTTTCCTCAAAAATAATAGGAAATATTGTAAAACAGCTGTAACAATAATAAAAAAACAGAGTCTAAAACATTGTGTCTTATCGTAACAACTGTAAGGCAAAAGCAATATCTTTGTTTAGTCACGAATATTAGGCGGTAAAAGCCTGTTTACTTATGAAAATAGTTTTTAAAAAGTATGTCATCTTGGGATTGTTGTTGCTTCTCTGCGGAAAAGCTACAGCACAAACCAAAAAATGGACCATACAAGAGTGTGTTGAGTACGCCCTGAAGAACAACATTTCGATTCAACAGTCCGAACTCGATTTGAAAGCCACGGCCATCGACAAAAGAGCGGCTTTGGGTGCTTTTCTGCCCAACTTAAATGGTGGCGCTTCGCATTCTTGGAATATCGGTTTGAATCAAAACATTACCACTGGTCTTTTAGAAAACCAAACCATCCAGTTTACCTCGGCCAGTTTGAATTCGAGTGTTGATATTTACAACGGGTTACAAAACCAAAACCGTTTGCGCAAGGCCAAGTTGACGCAGATTGCGGCCCAATACCAATTGACCAAAATGCAGGACGATATTTCGTTGTTTGTGGCCAATTCGTATTTGGACATTCTTTTCAACCGTGAAAATCTAAAAGTACAGCAAAACCAATTGACCAACGACGAAAAGCAAATGCTACGTACCCAAGAATTGGTGGACGCGGGCGTAGTGCCAAGAGGTGATTTGCTCGATATGAAAGCTACGGTAGCTTCGGATAAACAACGTGTTATCGCTGCAGAAAATGCTTTGTTGCTTTCTCGTTTGAGTTTGGCACAATTGCTTCGTATCGAAGATTTGCAAAATTTTGATGTAGCTGATGTTGATATCGAGCCTACCGCCAGTTCAGTGATGTTACAAACACCGGAAGCTATAGTAGCCAAAGCCAATGAAGTAAGAGTTGAAATTAAAATAGCACAAGCCAATCTCGATTTGGCAGCACGCGATATTAAAATTGCTAAAGGTGCTTTGCAACCGAGCGTAACTGGTTTTTATAGTTTTAGTACCAGAGCAGGATATTCTGACAGGGTTTCAGGAGCTGTTCTAGATGGCGCTAACCCGACTACCATTATCGGACAAGTAGAAGGCACAGGACAAAATGTGGTTCAGCCTAATTTTATTCCGTTGTTCCGAAAAGCGGCACCGGTGTTTGATCAGTTTAGTGACAATAAAGGGCACAATTTCGGATTACAATTGAATATTCCTATATTTAACGGCTTCTCAGCTAAGAATTCGGTGGAACGTTCTAAAGTAGCTTTCGAAAAGTCTAAAAATGCTTTCGATCAAGCTAAATTGGATTTAGAAACCAATGTGTATAAAGCTATCACTGATACCAAAGGAGCTTTGAATACTTACGAAGCTTCAATCACTACTATGGAAGCCAGAAGGGAAGCCTTCAATTATGCCAAAGAAAGATATGCGGTAGGGTTAATCAACACTTTCGATTTTAACCAAGCCCAAACTTTATATTTAAATGCCCAATCCGATGTTATTCGTGCCAAGTACGATTACATCTTCAAAACGAAAGTAGTAGAATTATATTTTGGAATCCCAATCATTCAAAAACAATAAATCATGTCAAAAAGTAAAATATACTGGATCTCAGGAATCGCAATTGTTTTAATTGCGGTATTGTTGGTTTTAGCCAAAAATGGTGTAATCGGAAAAAAAGACGAAGGCATCGAAATTGAAACTGCCCAAGCGGATGAGATTACCATCGTCGAAACCGTTTCCGCTACCGGAAAGATCCAACCTGAAATTGAAGTGAAAATTTCCTCAGAAGTATCAGGAGAAATCATCGATTTGCCGGTTAAAGAAGGACAAGTGGTTAAAAAAGGCCAATTGTTGGTGCGAATCAACCCGGATTTGTATACTTCAGGATACAACAGAACCATCTCCAATTTATCCGGAACCAAAGCCGGATTGAGCCAAGCCGATGCCTCTTTTAAAGAAGCTAAAGCCAGTTATGACCGCAGCAAATTGTTGTACGACAAAGGGATTATTTCTCGTTCGGATTGGGACAAAGCCGTGGCTTCGTTTGAAGTAGCAAAAGCCAACAAAGAGTCGGCTTATTACAACGTACAAAGCGCCAATGCCACTGTTAAAGAAGCCAAAGACAACTTAGGAAGAACTACTATTTATGCTCCGGCCGATGGAACTATTTCGTCATTAGGCGTTGAATTAGGAGAGCGAGTGTTAGGAACCCAACAAATGACCGGAACCGAAATACTGCGCGTTGCCAATTTAGACAATATGGAGGTAGAGGTTGATGTGAATGAAAATGATATTGTAAAAGTCAGCATAGGAGACAGTACCAATATTCAAGTAGATGCTTATTTGAAAAAAGAGTTTAAAGGGATAGTAACCAGCATCTCTAACTCGGCTAGTTCTAACACTTCCGCTGATCAGGTGACCAACTTTAAAGTGAAAGTGAGAATTCTTAAAGAATCTTACCAAGATTTATTAGAAGGAAAACCGGCGAATTTTTCTCCGTTCCGTCCGGGTATGACCGCTACAGTCGACATTATTACCACCAGAAAAGAGAAAGTAGTTGGCGTGCCAATTAGTGCTGTAATGGTTAAAAACGATACTACCGCTACTCCGAAAACCGAGATGAAAGAGGAAGGCGACGACAAGAAAGTGATGGCCAAAAACGACAAGAAATTCGAATGTGTTTTTGTGAAACAAGGTGACAAAGCCAAACTCAGAGTCATTAAAACCGGCATACAAGACGATACCAATATCGAAGTGGTTTCGGGCTTGAAAAAAGGAGATGTGGTTATTATTGGTCCGTACACCACGGTAACCAAGGATTTGAAATCCGGAGATAAAGTAATCGCTAAGAAAGCACCGGAAAAAACTAAAAAATAACCGACTTGACTTTGAACTATATACTGAACATCGAAACGGCCACCAAAAACTGTTCGGTGTCTTTGGCCCTAAACGGTGAAACCATTTTGTGCAAGGAAATTGCCGAAGAAGGCTATTCTCATGCTGAAAAATTACATGTTTTTATCGAAGAAATTATCAAAGAAATCCGGCTTAATATAAAAGACTTGCATGCCGTTGCCGTGAGTAAAGGACCGGGTTCTTATACGGGTTTGCGCATTGGGGTTTCTACCGCCAAAGGCTTGTGTTATGCTTTGGGCATTCCCTTGATTTCGGTGGATACTTTGGCTGTTTTAGCGGAAGCTGTGACGCAAAACGATGGTTGGATTGTTCCAATGATTGATGCGCGCAGAATGGAAGTGTACAGCGCAGTATTCGATCAAAATCATCAAAAAATTAAAGATGTTCAGGCTGAAATTTTAACCGAAAAAAGTTATTCGGACGTTACCGAGACTATTTATATCGTAGGCGATTGTCAAGAGAAATGTCAAACAGTGCTTACTAAGCCGAACTTTGTGTTTTTATCGGAACACAAATTTCCGTCCGCTAAAGCCATGAGTGCTTTGAGTTTTGTTAAGTTTGAACAAAAGGAATTTGAAGACGTAGCGTATTTCGAGCCGTTTTACTTGAAAGATTTTATGCTGAATCCTAAATAATTATCCTTTCGAAGCTTCTCGAACAAACGGTTGGATTACAATGCCGGCCGAGTCAAAAGCCTCTTTACATTGCTCTAAAATATCAGAACTCATTTCGCTAAAATCAATATTTTTAGCCCAAGGTTTAATGGATAAATGGATGGCTGAATCGGTTAAATCTCTAACTACAACCGTCGGCGCCGGATTTTTCAATACCTTAGGGTGATTTTGCATGACTTGCATTACGATGTCTTTTGCCACTTTAATATTGGTGTCGTAAGAAAGTGAAAAAATCAAATCCGCTCTGCGATTGCCTTGCATCGAATAGTTAATAATGACATTGTTAGACAAAATCCCGTTTGGAATAAAAATCGTTTGGTTGTTCCCTGTGATGAGTTTGGTCACAAAAATCTGAATTTCCAAGACGGTTCCAATTACGCCTTGTGCTTCGATAGTATCGCCCACACGAAAAGGTTTAAACAATATAATTAACATTCCGCCGGCAAAGTTGGACAGCGAACCTTGTAATGATAAACCAATGGCCAAACCTGCCGCTCCCAAAATGGCTACAAAAGAAGAGGTTTCAATACCCAATTTTGAAATAACACTAATAAACAACAACACGCGTAACGCCCAAAGTAAACTATCGGCTAAAAACTTCGACAGTGTTGGGTCGAGTTCTCTTTTCAACATGATTTTCTTCACCAAGCGGTTGATGACGCGAATGGCATACAATCCCAAAAAGAGGATGACCAAGGCCGAAATCATCTTGGGAGAATAATCAATTAATAGTTTGATAAACCGATCTACATATTCGGCAAAGGAATGAATGTATTGTAATTCTTGTTTTTGCATTGGTTAGATATTACTAAAGTATTGTTGCCTAATCTTGTTGGCAAAAATAGTTTTTTTGAAAATTTAAAAATCAAACAAAAGGTTAAAAATCCAAGTCAAAATCAGAACAAAGCCTATCAATTAAGACCGGATTTTGGCACTGATTTTTTCAAATTCGGTTTCCGGCAAATCACATGCTTTATTGTGACACCAATAAAATAAGGTTTGGTTTTTTACAAATCGATTCGCTAAAAAGGGCAATTCCGAAGCTTTGTCGGTTCCGGCCACAATTAAATTCGGAGTGTACCAACGGTTAAGTTGTTTCAGATAATCGTAAGCTTGTGCGCTGCAAACAGCCAATTCGTTTTGTGTCTCAGAGAAATGCAACAGCAAGTTCAGCCAATTGGAAAAAGCAGAAGGATAATCGATAGTTGGCAGTATGTGATGGAGCATTTGTTGGCTCACTTTTTCGTAATACGAGTGGTTGAAATAGATACTCAATCGGAATAAATTATTTGCCATAACCGAGTTGGCCGCCGGAATCACATTGTCTTCCACTTCAAAATGTGGTATGACTAAAGCTTCGTCCTGTTGTGTAGTAAAGGAGAAGAATTCCGCTTCCTTATCGTAAAAATGGTCAAAAGTATAATCCGTCAGTTGTTTGGCATACGTTAGCCATTGCTCGTTTAAGGTAATTTCGTAAAGCGAAATGAAGGCCGCAATGACATGGGCATAATCTTCTAAATAAGCGTTGATGGTCGCTTTAGCTTCGCTCTGTTCGGCTTCGCCTCGAGTTCCGATTTTGTAAGTTCGGTACAAATGACCTTCCGGACTCCAAATTTTCTGAATGATAAACTGAGCGTTTTTAATTGCGATGTCTGAGTAGCGACTATTGCCGGTGGCTTTGTAAGCTTCTACAAAACCTTTCAGCATGATGGCATTCCATGAGGTAAGGCATTTGTCGTCCAAGCGTGGTTTGCTTCGGTTTTCTCGGATTGCGTAGAGTTGGGCTTCCCAGTTTTTTTTCTTTTCAACCAAGAATTCGATAGTTATATTGTGTTTTTCGGCAATGGCTGTCAACGGTTGATTTTGAATCAACACATAATTCCCGTGTTCCCAATGTCCGAATTCGTTGATGTTGAATACTTGAGCAAACAAGTCAAAATCTGCTCCTAAAATTTGTTGCAATTGTTCCGAAGTCCAAACATAAAAAGCACCTTCTTCCAGAAGATTATCGGCGTTTAAACTGTCGGCATCCAGAGCGGCATAAAAACTACCTTCCTCGGTGAGCCATTCTTTTTCCACAAAGTTCAGCGTTTTTTCGATGACTTCTTTGTACAGTGGGTTTTGGGTTAGCTTGTAGGCATTGGCATAAAGCGAAACCAATTGTCCGTTGTCGTACAACATTTTTTCGAAATGCGGCACGTGCCATTTTAAATCGACTGAATACCTGGAAAAACCGCCATCAACCGTATCGAACAAACCGCCGTACGCCATTTTGGTTAAGGTTAAATCGACAAATTTTAATAGTTCTTGGTTTTGGGTTTGATGACCGTAGTTGAGTAGGAATTCGTAGTTAGTTGGCATCATAAATTTGGGCGCTCTCGCCATGCCGCCGAAGTCCCAATCAAAACTTTTTTGCCATTTTTCCAGTAGTCTTTCTACAATGGTGAAATCAAAGTCGCTGCTGTTTTCAGATTTTGGAACGATGCTGATGGTTTGTAAACCTTCGTGTAATTGTTGCGCATAGTCGTAGATAGTTTCCGGATTTTGGGTGTAAATTTCCTGGAGTTTTTCGAGCGCGTTGATCCAATCATTTTTTCGAAAATAGGTGCCGCCCCAAATCGGTCTGCCATCGGGTAAGGCCACTACATTCATAGGCCAGCCGCCACGTCCGGTCATTACTTGAACGGCTTTCATGTACACAGCATCAATGTCGGGACGTTCTTCGCGGTCGATTTTGATGTTGATAAAATGCGCGTTCATGACTGCTGCTACTTCTTCGTCTTCAAAACTTTCGTGTTCCATTACGTGGCACCAATGACAAGCTGAGTAACCAATGCTGATTAGCATGAGTTTATTTTCTGTTTGGGCTTGCGACAAAGTTTTGGCATTCCAAGCTTTCCAATGTACGGGATTGTTGGCGTGTTGTAATAAATACGGACTGGTTTCTAAATATAGCTCGTTCATAAATGTGTTTTAGCCCGGATTGGAGCAAGTATCCTTTTTTTTAGACAGAATGTCTCGTATGTGAAGTTGGTTGTAAAAAAAGATACTGCGGAAAGCCGGAAATAGCTCCTTAAAAAATTAAAAAAAAGCGCCATAATTGATGACGCTTAAAGGTATGTTTTTATTTTGAAATAGTTAACCGTTCAAAGCTTCTACGACGATGTCTTTGTCGTTGAGCATGTCTTTCAGCATGTTTTCGATGCCGTTTTTCAGGGTGAAAGTCGAAGAAGGACAGCCGTTGCATGAACCTTGAAGCACTACTTTTACTCTTTTTTGATTTTCATCGTAAGAGTCGAATAAAATGTTACCGCCATCGGCAGCCACCGCCGGTTTTACGTATTCTTCTAGAATGTTTATGATTTGTTGGGAAGTGACGTCGAGTTGGTCAAAATTTTTGATTTGTTGTTTCTCTTGTTTGACGTCATCGGCGATTAAAGTTTCGTCTAAAACGATACCACCGTTTTCCAGATATTCTTTGATAAAAGTGCGGAGTTCCAGGGTAATTTCGTCCCAAGAAACACTATCGTATTTGGTGACAGAAATGTAGTTTTCGGTGATAAAAACTTCTTTAACAAAGTGGAATTTGAAAAGCGCTTGGGCAAGTGGAGACGGTTTGGCTTCGTCGATGTTTTTGAACTCGACCATGTTCTTGGTGAGTGCTTTGTTGACTACAAACTTTAACGAAGCCGGATTGGGCGTCGTCTCGCCGTAAACCGTTATGGGTTGTTTTTTGGCTTTTTGTTCTGAGGGCAACACAATGATACCGCCGTTTTGAATGAATTCTTCAATTTGTTCTGCCACGTCGTCTTGTACATCAGCCCATTCTACAATACTAAAGCGTTCTACTGCAATAAAATTGCCGGAGATGTAAACAGTTTTTACAAATGGCAAGTAGAATAATTTTTGGGCCAGAGGCGAATTTTTGGCTTCGTCGATGTTTTTGAATTCAAAGTTTTCATTCTGTGTAATGAAATCAGGGAATTCAAATTTGATTATCGTTGGGTTTTGGGTTTCTTTTATGGTGATTTTCATGAGAGTAGTTTATTTTTCTGCAAATTTAACAAAGTTATTTTCTATGAATACTTATATTTGGACAATTAAACAATTATTAACATTTGTGAGACTTAATTAATTTTTTGTCTTAAAATCCCGTCACGCATGAAAAGAGCTCTACTTATTTTTTTCTTTTTATTGGTTTCTATAGATTCGTTTTCACAGCCCATTACTGTTAACAATACCACTTATACTGTGCCGCAGTTGGTTCAGGATGTTCTGTTTGGAAGCAACGGTCCTAATTCTTCTTGTGTCGGAACCATTTCTAATATTACCTGGAGTACTGGAAGCGGATCCAGCAGCGGGCCTGGTTTTGGCTCGTCCAATGGAATTGCGTACTTCCAAAATATCAATCCCAATTTTCCTTTGAACGCGGGTGTTATTTTAAGTACGGGAAATGCCATGAGCGCACCTGGACCCAATACCAGTACGTTAAGCGATGGGAATAATGCTTGGGGAGGTGATAATGACTTGTTTAATTACATTACAGGCTTAGGGATTGATCCCTTTCTTACGGATTATAATAATGCTACTATCTTAGAGTTTGATTTTACGCCTTTGACCAATCAGATGAGTTTTGACTTTTTGTTTGCCTCAGAGGAGTACGGAACTTTTCAATGTTCTTATTCAGACTCCTTTGCTTTCTTCTTGACAAATGTTACTGCTGCTACGGCGCCAGTTAATTTAGCTTTAATTCCAAGTACAACTACCCCAATTTCTGTAGTAACTATTAGGGATGATGCTAATAATAATTCTTGTTCTTCGGAAAACCCAACCTACTTTGGGACATACAATGGTGGCGCAAATGCTGCAACTGCAGCAACTAATTTTAATGGTGAAACTGTTTTAATGACAGCCACTTCAGCGGTAATCCCGAATAACGTTTATCACATTAAGTTGGTCATTGCCGATAGAAATGATACTTCTTACGACTCTGCTGTTTTTCTTGGAGCGGGAAGTTTTGATATTGGAACGGCAGATATTGTAGGAACCGGGCAGTTTGATGGTTTGCCTGATCTTTCAGGTCCAAATGCGGTATGTGGTTCGGAAACAGTAACGATTCAAGCAGGACCTTCTCCAATTTTTGGAGCTACTTATGAGTGGACTTTTGATAGTAATGTGATACCCGGAGCTATTTCTAATACCTACACCATTACTGACGAGGGGAATTATTGTGTTACTATAACCTATCCGGGCGGTTGTGAACAAACCGATTGTATGTTGGTAGAATTTATACCTTCTTTGGCTATTGGTACGCCAAACCCGCTTGTTCAATGTGAGGCTCCTTTTGATCTTACCCAAAATGCATCGGTCATTTTGAATGGGTTGAGTAATACACTAACTTATCATCATTCTTTGGTGGATGCTCAAGAGTTGGCAGCACCTATTTCCAGCGTTACCAACTATAATGGAACAGATGGTGAAATTATTTATGTAGCCATAGAAGATGATAATACGGGATGTATTGTGGTTACACAGTTTCCATTGCAAATAGATACAGCTTTGTGTGCTACCGGTCCGATACCGCAAACACCGCCTAATTTGGTGAGTTGTGAAAGTAGCTTCGGAAGTGGTTCTGCCATTTTTAATTTGACACCACAAACCCCAATAGTTTTAGGAACAAATTATCCGGCCGCTGATTACACGGTGACTTATTATACCAGTCAGTCTGCTGCTGATACAGGGGTTAGTCCAATAATTCCGGCAAATGCTTTCACCGGAGTCAACGGGCAAACGATTTATGTAAGATTGGAAGATAATGCCGATCCTACTAGTTTTGGAACTACTTCTTTCCAGTTAGTGGTTAATCCGTTGCCAACGGCTTCAGTGTCAATATCACCTGCAGCAGTTTGTTTGAATGAGACGGCTGTGATTACTTTTTCAGGAACACCTAATGCTGAGGTTACTTATAGTATAGATTCTAATACGGCTCAAACCGTAACTTTGAATGCTGCCGGTACTGCGTCGGTTGCTACAGCGCCGGTTACAGCACCATCCACTTGCAATTTAATTAGTGTTCTCAATCCTGCAACCGGTTGTTCCCAAACCCAAACGGGTTCGGCAACGGTTACGATTAATTCGGCTCCAACGATAAACACACCTACGGATTATGTAGTTTGTGATGACAGTTACAACAACGATGGATTTTATTGCGGTTTTGATTTGAGTACAAAAATCGCTGAAATTACGGGAGGCGATCCAAACATTACTGTTGAGTTTTTCGAGACATCCACTAGTGGATCTCCGATAGCGAGTCCTTATTGTAATATCGATCCGGGCTTACAAACGATTTATGTAAGAGCCTACAACAATGGATCACCAGCCTGTTTTAGCACTACCACTTTCAATTTGATTGTTAATCCGTTGCCATTGGCCAATCCGGTTATCAGCAATTACGAGTTGTGTGATTATACTAATCCGGGTGATGGTGTGGAAATATTTACGTTAAACAGTAAAGATGCAGAGATAGCCAACGGTCAGGGTAATGTAAGTATTGCTTATTATGAGAGTTTGTCTGATGCACAAACCCAAACCGGAGCTTTACCAAACTTATATCCTAACATAAGTAGCCCACAAGAGATTTGGATTGTTATTACCAATACGGTTACCGGATGTAACTCTATCAGTTCATTCTTCTTGGTTGTAAATCCATTACCGGTTGCTGTTACGCCTGATCCTATTTTCCAATGTAGTAATGGTGTTTCCAACCAAGCTATTTTTGATTTAACGGTTAATGAATCTGTATCAACCGGAGGTGCAGGAGGTGTTGTGGTTACGTATCACAATTCTTTGGCAGAAGCTCAAAATGAATTAGGCGCTTTGGATGCACTGTCTTATTTAGGTACCGACAATGAAACGGTTTACATCAGAATAGAAAACATCACTACAGGTTGTTTCTCTATTACCACACAATTGTTACGCGTTACCCAAGGGCCATTGGCATTAACACCGCCGGCACTTCATTATTGTGATCCGAACAACGATGGTTTTGGAGTATTTAATTTAGAAGACGCTACTTTGGCTATCCAAGGCGGTTCCGCTCAAACCGGGGTTTCGGTTACTTACCACGAAACACCGACAGATGCTTTGATAGGCGGGAACCCGTTAACGAGCCCGTATGAAAACATCAACGATTGGAACCAAACGATATATGTTAGAGTATTCTATACTTTAACGGGCTGTGCCAATTATGTGGAATTGGAATTAATTGTAGATCCAACTCCTGAAGCTACAGAGCCTGATGATTACGAGTTGTGTGACTACACCGGAGCCGTAGGCTTTGAGAGTTTTGATTTGACTACTACTGTACCGCAAATTTTGGGCAGTATCGACCCGTCGACTCATACGGTAACCTTCCACACCAGTTTGGGAGATGCTCAAGGTGATATTGGTGCTATCGGAAACATCACCGGCTATGTAACGGCTACTACAACATTGTATGTTAGAGTAGAGAACAATAACACGGGATGTTTTGATATAGTTACTTTAGACTTAATCGTTAATCCGCTACCAAACGCAACCCAGCCGAACTATCCGCAATACACTTTGTGTGATTACAACGGCGCAGTAGGTTTTGAAGTGTTTAACTTAGCCGACCAAGTAGATGACATCTTATTAGGTCAAACCGGTATGGCAGTAAGCTTCTATCCGAGTTTGAATGATGCGCAAAACAACACCAATGAGATTACCACCTTACAATACCAAAACCAAGACATTTATGTACAAACCTTGGGTATTCGTATCACCAACAGCATTACGGGTTGTTATGTAATCTCAACGATGGACATTAGAGTAGTGCCGCTACCAACGCCTATACCGCCAACACAACCTTACACCATTTGCGATGACAATCAGGATGGTTTTGCCGGATTTGATTTGAATACCTTAACAACAGATATATTACAAGGCGCTCCATACATTATTACCTATCACGAAACGTTTACCGATGCAGAAACGGGTAGCTCAGCCATCGATACTACAGTGTTGTATGATAACTTGTATGCCTTTACCCAAACGCTTTACGTTAGAGCAGTTGACCCTAACACGGGCTGTGTAACAGTAATGCCTATAGTTTTACGTGTGAATCCGAGTCCGATTGCTCCGATTAATTTGGATAATATCGAAGTTTGTGACCAAGATAACAATACCCAAAATGCAGTAACAGGCGTTAATTTAACAGTAAGAACCCCGGATGTCTTGGCACAACAACCTTTAGCGGCCAGTAATTATACAGTGACTTATTACACGAGTTCAGCCGCCGCCGAGCAAGGTACATCGCCAATTATTCCGGCTACAAATTATGTGACCACAAGTCAAAAAATTTGGGTTAGAGTAGAAGACAACAACACGGGTTGCTACAACATCGGATCGTTTGATGTTATCATCAATATTCCATTGTTGTTAACCACGCCAACACCACTTAGTTTGTGTGACGATGATGCCAATCCGAATAACCAATTCCACAGTTTTGATTTGACAGTGAGAGATGTGATGATTACCCAAGGATTATCCGGATATACTGTGACTTACTATTCAACATATGCTTTGGCACAAGTTGGAGGTGCGAGTGACATTGCCGATTTTACCAACTATACTAACACTCAACCGGCAGTTCAAACCTTAGGGGTACGTGTAACGAGTGCCGCGGGTTGTTACAGTGTAACAACTTTAGACATCAGAGTACTGCCAATTCCAACACCAAACACCAATCCACCGAGTTTGGGTGTACAGTGTGATTACAACAACCCCGGCGATATGTTGGAGTACTTCAACTTAACGGTGAATGCGGCTTACATCTTAAACAACGACCCTAACTTAACATTAGAATACTACAACAGCCAAGCGGATGCGATTAACCAAGTTAACCCAATTCTAAGCCCAACCAATGCTTTAGTAGGTGATGTTGATCCGAATGAGCAAAGCGTATGGATTAGAGTAGAGAATAACCGAGTAGACTATTTAGGCAATAACTGTTATGTACTGGTAGAGCAACCACTCACGGTGAATCCTTTACCAACAGTAGCTGCTATTGCAGATTACCAAATCTGTGAGGCAGATCCATCGGGCGTGAATGACGGCTTTGAGGTATTCGATTTAACCAGTCAAATCACCGCCTTGATGGCCAATAACCCAACACCACCAACATATACGGTAAGATTCTATGAAGATGCCGCGTTGACCATTCCAATCAACAATCCGACTACCTATACCAATCTTACTAATCCGCAAACGATTTATGTTCAAATCACTAATGATGCTACCACTTGTCGCAGTGTAGTAGGACAGTTCAATATCTTGGTGAATCCGAAACCAACCATCAACATTGTAATGGCTGATATGTTGGAGTGTGATTACGATGGGGTGAACGACGGCTTGATGTTGTACACGCAAAACCCAACCAATGCGCAACCAAGCTTAGCGGGTTATGTGGATGATATTTTAGGAGCAGCGCAAACGGCACCGACATTCATAGTAGAGTTCTATTATAACAGTCAGGCGGATGCCGAAGCAGGCAACTCAGCCAACGCGCTGACCAACTTAGATACTTACCAAGTACAAACCGGTACATATTGGATAAGAGTAACCAACACGGTAACGGGTTGTTACCAATTGGATTCTTTTGATGTAGTGATAGAGCAATTGGCCGAGCCGGTAATTACCAGCAACACGGGTAGCAATATCGCTTGTGTGAATTGGAACCAAACGGCAGTGAACAACAACTTAATCTTAGACAGTGGTATCACGGCACCGAACTATACCTTTAACTGGTATGCTGACGGCAACTTGATTCCGGGAGCCAACTCAGCAACGTATCCGGTAACGGATATCAATGCGGATAGCGTGACTTACACGGTAGAGGCTGTGAGTGTTAATCCACCACTATTGGGCTGTGTGTCTGTTATCACAGCCGCATCAACCTTTGAAGTGGTTCGTTCAGGTTCGGCAGCAAACATTACGTATACGGTGACCAATGCTTTTGAAGAAAACCAAATCATTACCGTGACCAACGATGGATACGGGATTTATGAATACAGTTTAGACGACGGACCAAGACAAGCGAGCAATGTGTTTGAGAACGTATCATTGGGCAGTCATACGATTTATGTATGGGATGTTAGAAGTCCGGATGGCTATTCCTGTGGTGTGGTTTCAATCGAGAATGTACAAGTGATAGATTACCCGAGATACTTTACACCAAACGGTGATGGTTTCCATGATAAATGGAATGTAACCGGATTATTTAATTATGCCAATACAACAAAAATTTATATATTTGACCGCTTCGGAAAACTAATAAAACAGATTAGTGCTGCAGGTGATGGTTGGGACGGAACCTATAACGGACAATTATTGCCGGCCACAGATTACTGGTTTACAGTAGATTATCCTGAGCAAGGAACTATGAAACAATTTAAGGCCCATTTCTCATTAAAAAGATAGTTACAATGAATTTTAGAAAATTTTACTTATTAGTAGTGCTTTTGGTATCACAACTTTCAAATGCTCAGGAAGGTTTGCCGGTTTATTCGGATTATCTTTCGGATAATTATTACTTGTTGCATCCTTCTATGGCAGGTGCGGCAAATTGTGCCAAAGTCAGACTAACCGCAAGACAACAATGGTTCGGACAAGAAGATGCTCCGGCTTTGCAAACATTGAGTTTTAATGGGGCATTGGGAGAAAGATCCGGAGGCGGTATCATTGTTTTTAATGACAAAAATGGGTATCACTCACAAACCGGAATGAAATTGACTTATGCGCATCATTTGATGTTTTCAAGAGATAAAGTAGATTTGAATCAGTTGTCTTTTGGAATGAGTGCCGGTTTTGTACAAAGTAGTTTAGACCAAAGTACTTTTTATACTAATGACCCTTCTTATGATCCGTTAATTTTTAATTCAATTCAGAGAGCTTCTTACTTTAATGTGGATATTGGAGCTTCCTATAACTTTTTGGATTTCTATGTACACGCTACTGTTAAAAATGCTTTAGCCAGTGACAGAAAATTATATTCAGACCGCGAGCCGGTTAACTTGAGACGTTTTATCTTGAATGCCGGTTACACTTTTGGAGATGCTGAAACCATTTTGTGGGAGCCTTCTTTTATGTTCCAATTGGTGACACAAACCCAAGAGAAAACAATGGACTTTAACATCAAAGCATACAAAGAGTTAGAGTTTGGTATGTTATGGGGTGGCCTTTCGTACAGAAGAAGTTTAGACGGTGCTCAGTTTGTTGAGGGAAATGCCGTTTCTGATCAAAAAATGCAATATGTAACGCCTATCATTGGGGTGAATTTTAAAAATTATGTATTCTCATACACTTACTCTCATTTGTTGGGTAATGTTAAGTTTGATTCCGGTGGTTTTCACCAGTTAACTTTAGGAATCAACTTGTTCTGTTCTCCTGAGAAGTACCACTGTAACTGTCCTGCTATTAATTAATTTTAAATACAAGTCCCGATTATTTCGGGACTATTTTTTTTATATGGTAATCAAATCAGTAAACGGAAAATATCCTCAAATCCCGGAGGATTGTTATGTGGCGGAAAATGCTACTATTGTGGGTGATGTAACTTTTGGAAGTTCTTGTAGTGTTTGGTTTAATGCGGTGGTAAGAGGCGATGTGCATTTTATCAAAATTGGGAATAAGGTAAACATACAAGACGGTGCGATTATTCACTGTACGTATCAAAAGCATCCTACGGTTATCGGAAACAATGTATCTATCGGACACAATGCCATTGTGCACGGTTGTACTATTCACGACAATGTTTTGATTGGTATGGGTGCGATTGTCATGGATAATTGCGTGGTGGAAAGCAATGCTATTGTGGCTGCCGGAGCTGTGGTAACACAAAACACGGTTGTAGAATCCGGGAGCATTTATGCCGGTGTTCCGGCTAAGAAAGTTAAGGATATCAACCAATCGGATTTTGCCGGCGAGATTGAACGTATTTCTAATAACTATGTGATGTATTCGAGTTGGTTTAAAGACAACGAATAATAGGAGCCTTTAGTTTTAGTTTAGCCCTGATGGAAGCAGTTACCCCCGAAACTTCGGGGTAACGCGTACAGCAGGAATAAGATTTAAAGAATGTCTTGAGTTTGGCTCCTAAAAATCTTTTTGAATTACTTCGTGTTGGTGTTTTAAGATGTCACTCAGCACTTTTGGGTTGGCATTAGTATAGAAGATAGCTTTCCCCTTTTTTGTGTCCTGACTTAAGCCCACATTCTCTACTAATATTTTTTTGGTTTGCCTTGCTACTGCTTCACCCGAATCGATGATTTTAATGTGATTTGGGAGGATTTTTTTGATTTGTGGTATCAAGTATGGGTAATGGCTACAACCTAACACGAGATAGTCGATATTGGCTTCTATCATAGGATTCAGATAATCGTGCAATAGCTGATTCATTTCGGGTGAATTGATATCACCGTTTTCGATAAGCGGGACGAGGCCGTGACCGATTTGTTCGATAATTTTGGTGTTTTGAAATTGTTGCGCGGTTTGGTGAAACAATTCACTGTTGAGTGTGCCTTGCGTAGCTAAGATTCCTATGACGTGTTGTTGCGAATTGAGCGCTGCAGGTTTGATGGCCGGTTCTATACCGATAAAAGGTACATCGTATTTGGCTCTTAATTCTTTGATGGCATTGGTAGTTGCGGTATTGCAGGCCACGACAACGATTTTGCAGTTCAGTTCCAGCAGAAACTCGGTGTTTTTACAACTCAGATGGATAATTTCCTCTTTTGATTTTTGTCCGTAAGGCGCATTTTTACTGTCGGCTAAATAGATGCTGTCTTCATTGGGCAGTAAATCGTGAATTGCGCTCCAAATGGACGTGCCGCCGATGCCGGAATCAAAAAGGCCTATAGGGTTGTTGTTCGTCATAACACAAAAATAAAAAAAACTGCCCAAACCTGAAGGGAATGGGCAGCTTTAAAAAATATTTTTTGATATTAGAAACCTAAATCTTTTTTGATATCGGCTGTTAAGTCCGGACCGTCAGCCAACAATAAATCAGCTACGTTTAATACGTATTGGTAACCTTTAGCTTTCCCTACTTTTTGGATCGAAGCTTTGATTTTATCCATTAAAGGTTTTACCAAGTCTGATTCTTTCTTTTGCAATTCTTTTTGAGCATTGTCTCTGTAGTCAGTAATTCTTTTAACCAAGTCTTGCATTTCAGCTTGACGGGTTTGGTTAACAGCATCTCCAACAGTATTGGCTTCTTGTTCGTATTTTTTCATTTTATTGGTGTACTCCTCGGCCATTGTTTTGTATTCAGCATCGTAAGTAGCACTCAATTTTTCTAATTGTTTTTGAGCGTCTAACATCGCCGGCATTTTAGAAATAATTTCATTTACATCTACGTGTGCTGTTTTAGCTTGCGCATTGATGGTTTGACTTGCTCCTAAAAACAATACAGTAGCTATTAGTAATGATTTCAATCGTTTCATTGTAAAAAGTATTAATTAATTATTTATTCTGTTTTCGTTTCTGTTTTTTTGTCTTCTTTGGCTTTTTTAGCCGCTTCTCGGTCTTCGAGTATTTTTTTCTTTTTGTCCTCCAGCGCTTTTTTGCGATCTTCAATTAATTTGGCTCTGGCTGCTGCTTTGGCTTCTTTAGAATTCGGATTAGCTGTTGCAGTGCTGTCTGACACTGTTTTAGCGGTTTCACCTGCAGGTTTGTCCGTTGATTTGTCACTAGCAGGAACCGTGCCATTTTTTTTAGCTTCACGCGCTTCGGCAGCGGCTTTTCTTTTGTCGTCGGCTTCTTTTTTCTTGGCTTCGGCTGCTAACTTTCTGTCCTCCATCATTTTGTCGCGAGCTGCTTTTTTCTCTTCCAAGGCTTTTTTTCTGGCTGCTAAGGCCGGATTTTCGTCTTCTACATCTTCTTGGTATTCTTTTTTCTCTTGTTCTTTGAGCTCTTTTTTAGAAAGTTGTTCTCTTCTTTCGGCACGGGTAATGGCGCGAATCACTTGGTCGCTAATGTCATGTCTTTTGGCAGAAAACAACATAGTCAAATCAGAAGACTTATCGAAGATGAAATCGTATTTTTTGAGTTCGGCTATGTCTTGTACAGCTGTAAAAACTTGGTCTTGTATTGGTTTTACTAAAACGGCTTTTTGGGTTATTAAATCGCCATTAGGGCCGAATTTTTTTTGTTGGAATTCGATGAGTTCGTTTTCTTGGAATTTGATTTCCTCTTCGCGCTCTTCTATGAGCTCTTTAGTTAGTAAAGCTCTTTCTGTTTTAAGGGCATCTTTTAATTTTGCAATTTCAACTTTTTTGGCTTCAATATCTTGCTTCCATTTTTCGGCTTTTTGTTCCAATTGATTTTTGGCTTCAGTATAGTCGGGAACATTTTGTAGAATATACTCCATGTCGATATAGCCGATTTTTACACCACGACCTTGCGCAAGGGCATTGTAGCCGAAGAATAAAAGTAATATTGATATTGCAAAATATTTTTTCATGCCGTTATGATTTAAAAATATGTATCAAATATAATTAAAATTGTTGACCAATGATAAAATGTGTTTCCCAACCATTCTTTTGTGTATAGCCTGGTACAGCATCAAATCCGTGAGCAAAATCAATTCCCAACAATCCAAAGGCCGGCATAAAGATTCGGATACCAAATCCGGCAGAACGTTGTAATACGAATGGATTGTATTCTCTAAACGTATCGAAAGACGAACCGGCTTCCACGAAAGTCAATGCGTAAATAGAGGCAGCTGCTTTTAACGTTAACGGGTAACGCAATTCTAATGAGAATTTATTGTAAACGGTTGCTCCATCTTGGTTAGACAACGATTGGTTTGGATAACCTCTTAACTGAATAACCTCTCTACCGTCGAGGGCAAAGTTCGCTAAACCGTCACCTCCTAAGAAGAAACGTTCAAAAGGTACTAAACCTCTACCACTGTTGTAAGCACCTAAGTATCCGAATTCGCCGAGAGCTCTTAATACCAAAGCTTTTGATGGGCTACCGGCTAATCGTGTATACCAATCGGCTTTGAATTTTAATTTGTAGTATTCCAACCATTTGAATTTTTCCTGATCCACTCTGCCTTGGTCAGCAGAAGCATCTTGATAGTTGTATACCTTTTCGTAGATTCCAGAATTTTCTGTGGTTTCTTTCAAGAAGTCGCCAGCGGCAGGCAATTCACCATTCGCATTAGGCGTAATGTTGAATCCGCCGTTTTCTCTGTAGCGTAATTTATAAGCTTCTTGGTTTTGTAAGTCGCCGTAATTAACTCCGTTGAAAGCCGAGTAAGGCAAAGTGAATTTAGCACTAAAACTGAATTCAGAACCGTAAGTCGGATAAATTGGATTCACCCCTTTGTTGTTACGGCTTAATCCCAAAGTGAATGCCAGGTTACGAGAAGCACCATCACCAAAAGTAAAAAGTCCGGTGTTGTAATTGTTCAAATCGTAGTATTGAAAACTCACCGAGTTGGAGAACACGAAAAAGTCATCCGGCACTGTTAATCTCTTCGCATAACCCACAGAAAGCGAGGTAATGTTAAAACTTTTACTGCGGTCTACATTGGTAGAACGTCCGGTATACAAGAATTGTTTACTGTGCGATAATGATGTTGAAAACTGAATCGGTTTTTTACCGCCCAACCAAGGTTCTGAAAACGATAAACTGTAGGTTTGGAAGAAGGAGCTCGCTTGTAAACGTAAGGCTACTTTTTGTCCGTCACCCATAGGAAGCGGTTTATAAGCTTCTTTTTTGAACATGTTACGGGCAGAGAAGTTATTAAACGAAAGCCCTAAAGTTCCGATGAATCCGCCACCGCCGTAACCACCTTGCAATTCAATTTGGCTGGAACCTTTTTCCACTACGTTGTATTCGATGTCCACCGTACCAGCTGCAGGATCCACATTTTTAAATTTAGGATCGATAGCTTCCGGATCAAAGAAACCTAATTGTCCAATCTCACGGATGGTTCTTACGAGGTCTTCTTTGCTGTATTTTTGTCCCGGTTTGGTTCTTAATTCACGGTAAATAACGCGGTCGTTGGTTTTGTCGTTTCCTACTACGGTAATGTTGTTAAAGTAGGCCACAGGTCCTTCGGTAACTCTGATTTCAAAATCGATGGTATCATTCGCTGTTTTAACCTCTACCGCATTGATGTTAGAGAACAAATAACCATTGTTTTGGTATAAATTGGTTAGGTCTTCACTATCCGGTTTGGTTTTATCGGCAATTCTTTTTTCCAATAAAACACCATTGTAGGTTTCTCCTTTTTTAATACCCAAAACGCGACCTAACAATTGGTCAGAGTAAACAGAATTCCCCAAAAACTTGATGTTTCCGAAATAATATTTTCTACCTTCTTCCACTTTAACATTAATGGCTAACTTGGTTTTTTTAGCGTTCAAGAAAACGGAGTCGGTTACCACTCGAGCATCGCGGTATCCTTTTTCTTTGTATTTGGCCACGATAGATGTTAAGTCTTCTTGGTATTTGTCTTTGATGAATTTAGAGGCTTTGAAAATGCGAATCGGATTGATTTGCTTGGTGTTTTTCATGGCACTTCTCAGCTTTTTATCTGAGAATTTCTCGTTGCCGTCAAACCTGATTTTAGAGATTTTCAGTTTGTCGCCTTTGTCAATATTCACCAACATTTTTACTTGGTTTCCTTCAGTGGTATCCGGTGTGGTAGTGATGAATACTTTGGTGTTGAAATAACCGTCTTTTTTGTATTTGTTTTCCAAGTAGTTTTTGGTGGTGGTAATGAGGTTTTCATTCACAATTTTCCCCTTGGTTAAACTGTTTTCTTTGATTAAATCTTCAACTTTGGATTTTTTGACTCCTTGAATCTTAACATCGCTTAATTTGGGAAGTTCGGCAATGTTTAAGTCAAGCCAAATACTGTCGCCTTCTGTTTTATTGATGTAAAAATCGATGTCGCTGAACAAGCCTAATTTCCCCAGTTTCTTGATGGCATTACTAATTTGTTCTCCGGGTACAGTGATTTGTTGCCCTTTTTCCAAGCCGGAGAAAGTCACAACAGTTTGTTGGTTGTAACTGATTTTACCTGTTACCGTTACATCGGCTAATATGTATTTCTTTCCTTGATCAAATGGGATTCTGTCTTGGGCGTGTAGTTGAAAAACAGTTCCGAAAAAACACAGCGTCAGAATTGTTTTTAATGTATTGATATGCACTGAAATATTATTTAATTTGTTCACTTGTTTTTCCAAATCTTCTTTCTCTTTTTTGATAGCTAATGATGGCTTCATATAAATCGTCTTCTTTAAAATCGGGCCAGAGTACATCGGTGAAATAAAATTCAGCGTAAGCGATTTGCCAGAGCAGGAAATTACTGATTCTGTGTTCGCCGCTGGTTCGTATTACCAAATCCACATCGGGCAGATTGTGCGTGTAAAGATGCTGATTAATAATTGATTCATCAAGCGCATCAATTGAAATTATATTATTTTTAACTTTATCACAGATGGTTTTAACAGCATTTAACAATTCCTCGCGAGAACCATAGCTCAGGGCTAATGTTAAGGTCATTCGAGTATTGTTTTTCGTTTTTTCCATTACAGCCAAAAGTTCTTTTTTGGCACTGTCGGGCAACATTGTAATATTTCCAATGCAATTTAAACGAATGTTGTTTTTTTGAAGGGTATCGAGTTCTTTCTTTAAAGACGAAATCAACAAACGCATTAAGGTATCAACCTCCAGCTTTGGTCGGTTCCAATTTTCAGTTGAAAATGCGTATAGGGTGAGATTTTCGATGCCTAATTTGGCGCAGGTTTCCACCGTTATTCTGACCGATTTGGTGCCGTTTTCATGACCAAACGCTCGCATTAAACCTTTCTGTTTTGCCCAACGACCATTACCATCCATAATGATGGCTAAGTGTTTGGGTAAATTGTCTTTGTTTATTTTATCGGTTAGATTCATTCTTTATTCTGCGCAATAACATGGTTTTTCAGTAAAGGTATACGTTAGGGTAATACCGGTGAAAACATACCAATCTTTGCTATTAATATTGCCGAATTGCAGCGGCGCTAAATTTTCATTTGCGGGCAAACTTCCATCTAAATTATCAGTGAAAGTATATCTTGCCCCAACTTCTACACCCAATACAAAATGATCTAAAATGTTGGTTTTGACACCAACAATCATCGGGATGGCCAAAGTTCTTTCAGTCTTGTCTTTTTTGGTTTGTCCATTCAATACATACAACTCGTCGTAGGCAAAATAGGAAACCCCTGTAAAGACATAAGGTGTTATTTTTCTTTTTAAAACTTCATGCAGGTTGAAATCGAAAAAATTGAATTCCATTCCGGCGGTCAGTTCCTTAATGTTGTTTTTAAAACGGTACCCTCTCAAATTTCGGCCCGGTACATCCGAGTCTAAATCGTTGGCGGTTATCGTTGATTGCATATAGGAAAACCTATATGAATGTCTCGGACTTTTATTCCATTTGTAAACGATACCGAAAGCAGGTTCATTAGGAGCGATATAGTTGGTTTTACCCACATCGCCTACAAAGTTACTGCCTCCCAAAAAAACACCAATCTCATTGATTTGTGCGGTCATTACATTTTGGAAAAATAAGCCGAAAAATAATACTAAAATCTTTTTCATTCAATTGAAAATAGCGTGCAAATATAACAATTCTCAGTACTTATATAGCATGAATTTCGGATTTCTGCCAAATAAATTAAAGTGCTGATAACTACTACGGTTAGCAAGGTTCTTTTCTAAAACGATTTTTTTGGAAATGTAGTATAGAACAGGAGAATTTTTTTCTAATTTCTCTTGTCTTCGCCCCAAAGCAATTTGTTGCGTAAAGTTTTGAAAAAAGTCTCTTCCGGGATTTCTACCATGTTGATGCGGAAAGGCGTTTTTTTAATTTTTAATACCGAGTTGTTGCTCACAGAGGTAATTCTGGAATCCAAAGAAACCAAATATTGTTCTTCTCTACCGGATACTTTTAAGGTGATTTCTGTATCATCGGGAATTACTAAGGGTCTGGCATTCAAGTTGTGAGGTGCGATAGGAGTAATTACTAATGCTTTGACATCGGGAGTTAAAATAGGACCGCCGCAACTTAATGAATAGCCCGTAGAGCCGGTTGGTGTAGCAATGATTAATCCGTCTGCCCAATAAGAATTGAGGTATTCGCCGTTCAAAAATGTTTCGATAGTAATCATCGAGGTAGTGTCTTTTCGGCTTACAGCCACTTCATTCATGGCAAAATCAACACTCATCTGAGCTAGCGCCGGTGAACATTCCATAGAAAGCAAAGTGCGCTCAGTTATGCTGTATTTTTTTTCTAAAACGATTTGCAAAAACGATTCGATGCTTTCTTTTTGCACTTTGGCCAAAAATCCTAATCTTCCGGCATTAACGCCTAAAATCGGAATGCCCGAATCTCGAACATAAGTCGCCGCTCGCAAAATAGTTCCGTCGCCACCAATACTGATTACAATGGCAAAACTGTTGTCTAAATCGGTGTGTGAGGAGAATGTTTTGTATTGTTTTTCGACAATTTTTTCTTCGTACAATATTTTCAGGAAGTTTTCCTCAATAACCATTTCTACATTATTCCGATTAAAAAAAACAAAAATGTCTTTAATAATAGGCCGCGTATCATTTTGGTAATATTGTCCGAAAATAGCAACTTTCATAGAGTCTAGATTTTACTTTGTACCTCGTATTTCTTACTTCGTACTTTCAATTACATGTTTAAATATTTATCCAAATACTCCGAACGCTCTTTTAAGTTGTTCAAATAATTGTCTTCATGGTGTTCCGAGATGATTTCGTAGTTGTAACGGCGAAACGTTTGGATGATTTCATTCATGCCGCCCAAAGTAATCTTAACCGTAACTTGTACTTTGTCGTTGCCGGCTTCAGAGACAAAAATCCCTAACAACTTCCCGTTATTGCTCTCTACAATTTGGGCAATCTGACTCATCGAATAATCAACAGTAGGTTTTTCAACTACGATAATGCCGCCGGTTTCTTTTAAGAACGGCGTTTCGTTTAAAAACTTAATGACATCTGTGATCTCGTAGTAGCCGACATATTTATTGTTTTCGTCTAAAATCGGAACCACATTGGCATTGTTTCGGGCAAAAACCTCCAACACATCCAGCCAAATCATAGTGGTTCTCACAAAAAAACCTTCCAAAGCATAACGGTAATCAGCGACGCTTTTTTGGATTTCAAAAGTTTCCGCATCTACCGCCGAAATACAACCCAAATACACACCATCCTCCAAAACCGGAAAGTGGGAATAGGTGCTGTCGGCAAAAAAAACCTGAATATCCGCTACGGTTTCGCCACTCAAAAATGGTTTGAAATCGTTGTTGATGTATTCCGAAAGTACTCTCATGTATTCTTTTCTTTAGCGTCTGCAAAATAATCAAATTTTGGGACATGCGCGCTTGCTTTTACTTTGTATTTTTGTAATCACATTTTTAAACGATAAGCTTTATCAAAACCAGCTATGACAAAATTAAGCGTAAACATCAATAAAATAGCGACTTTGCGAAATGCCCGCGGCGGCAATGTGCCCGATTTGTTGCAAGTTGCCAAAGATATTCAACAGTTCGGCGCGCAAGGCATTACCATACATCCGCGACCTGACGAAAGACATATTCGCTATCAAGATGCGCGTGATTTACGACCAATAGTGTACACCGAATTCAATATCGAAGGCAATCCGCAGCACAATTTTATCGATTTGGTACTCGAATGCAAACCGGAACAGGTGACTTTAGTGCCCGATGCGATTGGCGCGATTACGTCTTCTGCCGGTTGGGATACGATAAAGTTTCAAGAGTATTTAACCGAAGTAATAGCCGAATTCAAAAGAAACGGTATTCGAACGTCCATTTTTGTCGACCCTATTTTGGAAATGATTGAAGGTGCCAAAAAAACCGGAACCGACCGTATCGAATTGTATACCGAAGACTTCGCACACCAATACAGTTTGGGCAACAAAGCCGCTATCGAGCCTTATGTAAAAGCGGCCGACTTGGCCAACGAATTGGAATTAGGAATCAATGCCGGACACGATTTGAGTTTGGATAACATTCAATTCTTCAAGCAAAATATTCCCGGCTTGTTGGAAGTGTCCATCGGTCACGCCTTAATTTCCGAAGCTTTGTACCTTGGTTTAGACAATGTGGTGAATATGTATTTGCAAAAATTAAAATGATGTAAGATTGTTGATTAACGAATGCTGATTTAAGATTTAATCCATTCTGCCATCGTCAATCTTCAATCAAAAATCTTAAATCATTATGTTATACTCCAGAATAGAAGGCGAAGGAAAACCGCTACTCATCATCCACGGATTTCTCGGCATGTCCGACAATTGGAAGTCCTTCAGTTCGCTCTACGCCGCCGAAGGTTTTCAAGTGCATCTGTTGGATTTGCGCAATCACGGCCGCAGTTTTCACTCCGAGGATTTTAGTTATGCTTTGATGGCCAAAGATGTATTTGACTATTGTCAGGAACATCAATTAAACCATGTCAATGTCATCGGTCACTCCATGGGTGGCAAAGTGGCGATGCTTTTGGCTACAACACATCCGGAATTGGTGGAGAAATTAATTGTAGCCGACATCGGTCCCAAATATTACGCGCCACACCACCAAGACATTTTGGCCGGGTTGAACGCCGTAGATTTTTCTGAGCAACCCGATAGAAACCAAGTGGAAGAAATCTTGTACCCATACATGCCCGATTTCGGCACACGCCAGTTTTTAATGAAAAACTTGTATTGGGAGGAACCAGGGCAACTCGCTTTCCGATTCAACCTCGCAGTTTTTAATGCCAAAATTGAAGTGATAGGCGAGGCCTTGCCGGCTGAAAATCATTTTGATAAACCAACGCTTTTCATCCGCGGCGGCCATTCGAAATACATTTTAGACACTGATTTGCCTAACATTCAAAAACATTTTCCTAATTATAAAGTAACTACCATTCCCAACGTCGGCCATTGGTTACACGCTGAAAACCCGAAGTTGTTTTTTGAAGAAACGATTTCGTTTTTAAAATGATTTTATGAAAAAGTATTACAGTGGTTTACAGATTATTTTGATTTTGGTGTTGTTAACAGCCACAGTTTATTCAATTGTGGAATATAAAAACGAAACTGATTTTAATGCCAAATTACAATTGGTGGAAGTTAAAGTCAAAGAGAAATATTGTGATGCTGATTTTAATTTAAAAAAGCGAAGAAACAGCAATGATAAAAGTATCTTGATCTCATATCAACAAAAAGACTATTGGGTCAAGAATTACAATCGCAATGAGTGTGAGCAAATTAAGCAAACAGTGTCGTTATACTACAGTGCTGAAGAAGATGAATTTTATAAGTCGCTGACTTCAAATAAGGAGAAAACCTTCTTTTTTGCTATTTTAGCTTTGATCTCTCTCACACCATTGAAACTTTTGAGCACAAAAATGGATAAGAAATCTAAAAAGAAAAAAATATAAACGTATGAAACTCATCCTTAGAATCTTTATCACGTCTTTACTTGTTATGGCCATCGCCTACTTAATGAAAGGCGTTCGCGTAGACGAATTTACTACCGCATTAACCGTAGCCATCGTCTTGGGATTGCTCAACTTTTTTGTAAAACCCATATTGGTGCTGTTTACCTTGCCGGTAACTTTTTTTACGCTCGGTTTGTTTTTACTGGTAATCAATGCCATTATGATTCTCCTTTGCGACGAATTTGTAGATGGTTTTGAAGTCAGTTCTTTCTGGACTGCCATGCTTTTCAGTATCATCTTATCGCTTTCGCAATCATTGGTTTATCAAATCACCGGCGACACAAAATAAGACCGTTAAAATCAATAAAATAAACTTGGTTGGGTGGCATAAATGTTATACTTTTGCCACCCAATTTTAGTATGTAAAAAACACAAAAAATGAACATCACAAGAAATAATGTAGACGCGTTAAATGCTGTAGTTACTGTAGAAGTATCAAAATCGGATTACGCAGAAAAAGTAGAAAAAGTATTAGCAGACTATAGAAAAAATGCTAGCATTCCCGGATTCAGAAAAGGGGCTGTGCCTATGAGTTTAATCCAAAAACAATACGGAAAAGCAGTATTGTTAGACGAAGTAAACAAATTGTTGCAAGAAAACTTGAACAACTATTTGGTTGAAGAAAAGTTAGATATCTTAGGGAATCCGCTACCTAAAGTAACTGAAGATTTCAATTGGGATGTAGAAGATTATAAATTCGAATTCGAATTAGGTTTAGCACCGGAATTCAAAGTGGATTTAGCCGCTAAAAACAGCTTGGTTCAATACAAAATCGTGGCCGATGACAAAATGTTGAACGACCAAGTAGCGCGTATCCAAAAACAATACGGAAAGTTAATCGCTAAAGATGTAGTGGAAGCCGGAGACGACGTTTCAGGTATTTTTGCTAACGAAGAAAAAGGCATCAACAACAGAACTACTTTAGCCATCGACGCTTTCGCCGACAAAAAAACGCAAAAAGCGTTCATCGGTAAAAAAGTAGGCGATGTGGTTACCTTAAAAACCAAAGGTTTGTTCGATGACGATCACAAATTAATGGATTACTTAGCTGTGGGTCACGACGATGTTCACGGTTTAGATATCGAAGTAACGTTCACTATCGATGAAGTAATTGCGCACGAACCGGCTACTTTAGACCAAGAGTTGTTTGATAAATTATTCGGACCAAAAGTGGTAACTTCGGTAGACGAGTTGAAAGCTAAAATCAAAGAAGACGCCGAAAAACAATTCGCTCAACAAGCCGACCAAAAATTCTTAAACGATGTAACCGAGTTCTTAATCGCCAACACCAAGTTCGATTTGCCGGCCGAGTTTTTGAAAAAATGGATCCAATCTGCCGGAGAAAATCCGTTAACTGCCGAAGAAGCAGAAGCAGAATATGCTAAATCTGAAAACGGTTTGCGTTACCAATTGATCGAAGGTAAAGTTATCACCGAAAACGGTTTGCAAATTACTTTCGACGATTTAAAAGCCTACACTACTGAGTTGATCAAAAAACAAATGGCTCAATTCGGTCAAATGAACCCAACCGACGAAGATGTACAAGGTATTGTGGCGCGCGTCATGTCAAACCAAGACGAAGTACGTCGTTTGTCAGAACAAGTCATGAACGAAAAAATGTTGAACTTGTTCAAAGACAAGGTGAAAGCCAAAACCAAAGAAGTAAACTACGACGAGTTCATCAAAGCCATGTACGGCGAGTTGAAACACTAAAAGATTATTTACTATATTTGAGCGTCAAAGTAATTTGGCGCTTTTTTTATTAGAAGCTAATCCGGCTATACGTTGCAATCTTTTTATTGTTGTCACCCTGAGCGCAGTCGAAGGGTTTTTTCTAAACAATAAAAAGGATTTCCACTCCTATCCGGGCTAGGGTTCCAACCTTAAGCGACACAATGTCATCTTTTAAAAAAGGCACAAACTTTGACTTCAAGAATCAGTATCAACATACAACGTATAACTTACAACTTACAACCAAAATGGATTACGGAAAAGACCCGAGAGCTACGCTCGAAATGGCGAAGCAATTTAAAAAGTTTGCGACCAAAAAACACGGCGTAAACAGTCTGTATTACGATAAAATCGTAGCAAGCATGACACCTTATATTATTGAAGAGCGTCAATTAAACATCTCGCAACTCGACGTGTTTTCGCGTTTAATGATGGACAGAATCATCTTCATGGGGACAGGTGTCGACGATTATATGGCCAACATCATCCAAGCGCAATTGTTGTTCTTAGAAAGTGTTGACGCGTCTAAAGACATCCAAATTTACATCAACTCACCGGGTGGAAGCGTTTATGCCGGACTCGGCATTTACGATACCATGCAGTACATCAAACCCGATGTAGCGACCATTTGTACCGGTATGGCTGCCTCTATGGGCGCGGTATTATTGTGTGCCGGAGCTGCCGGAAAACGTTCAGCCTTACCGCATTCCAGAGTCATGATTCACCAACCGTCAGGCGGTGCACAAGGTGTGGCTTCCGATATGGAAATCAACTTAAAAGAAATGTTGAAACTGAAAGACGAATTGTACCAAATCATTTCGCACCATTCAGGACAACCTTTCGAAAAAGTGTACAAAGACTCGGAACGCGACTATTGGATGATCGCCGATGAAGCCAAAGAGTACGGAATGATTGATGAAGTGTTAAGAAGATAAATAAAAGTTCCTGAGTTCCTGAGTTCCTAAGTTCCTGAGTTTTTGGCTCAGTTACTCAGTTACTCAGTTACTCAGCCACTTTGCAACTAAGAAAAATGGCAAAACAAGTTTTAGAATGTTCCTTTTGCGGGAGGAAAAAACCGGAGACCAATTTATTAATCGCCGGAATTAATGCGCATGTTTGCGATCGATGTATCGAACAAGCACATGGCATCGTGATGGAGGAATTAAAAGGAAATGCAGTAAAACAATCGGCCGATTTGGTGTTGAAAAAACCCAAAGAAATCCGAGCATTTTTAGACCAATACGTAATCGGACAAGACCAAACCAAAAAAGTCATGTCGGTAGCCGTATACAACCACTACAAACGTTTAATGCAACTCCAACATGAGGAAGATGTGGAAATTGAAAAATCCAACATCATCATGGTAGGCCAAACCGGAACGGGAAAAACTTTGGTGGCTAAAACCATCGCGCGCATGTTAGACGTTCCGTTGGCTATAGTAGATGCGACCGTTTTAACCGAAGCCGGTTATGTGGGTGAAGACGTGGAAAGTATTTTAACCCGTTTGCTGCAAGCCGCCGATTACGACGTGGCCAAAGCCGAAAGAGGTATCGTGTTTATAGACGAGATTGACAAAATTGCCCGCAAGAGCGATAATCCGTCCATTACCCGCGATGTTTCCGGTGAAGGCGTACAACAAGCTATGTTGAAATTACTAGAAGGAACTGTAGTTAACGTACCGCCGAAAGGTGGTCGAAAACACCCGGACCAAAAATTTGTGGAAGTCAATACCAAAGATATTTTATTCATAGCCGGTGGTGCGTTTGACGGCATCGAGCGTATCATTTCCAAACGATTGAACCGTCAAGCGGTAGGATATAGTACTTCGAAAAACACGGATAATATCGACAAAGACAATTTGCTCCAATACATCATCCCGAAAGACATCAAAGATTTTGGTTTGATTCCGGAAATCATTGGTCGTTTGCCGGTGTTGACACACATGGATCCGTTAGACAAAGCTACCTTACGCGCCATTTTAACTGAACCTAAAAATGCGTTAATCAAACAGTATGAAAAGTTGTTCGCCATGGACGAAGTTAAATTCAGCATTACGGACGAAGCTTTAGATTATATAGTAGAGAAAGCGTTAGAGTACAAACTTGGCGCCCGCGGATTGCGTTCGTTATGCGAAGCTATATTGACCGATGCGATGTACGACTTACCAAGTTCGGATGAAAAACAACTTCATATCGATTTGGATTACACGCACGATGCGCTGACCAAAAACTTATTGAAACGTTTAGAAATAGCCTCTTAAATTGAAAAATCCCTCAGCTGAGGGATTTTTCGTTTACTAATTATAACCAATTTATTTTAGGAATCCTCCACCCGAGTTGGTCTTCTCGATGTTGATGTTGGTGTTCTCTTTCTTCAAAGACAAGTCACCAAAATTATAGGTCAACGATATTCTAAAGGTTCTGGAATCTTGTTTTTGGTAAAACTTGGTCTCCAAATTGGTGGAAGAAACCAAAGCATTCACTTCATTGCTATTGAAGACATCAAAACAATGCAACCCAATTTTTAATTTTTTGTTTAGGAAATCTTTGTTGAACGATAAATCAAACTGCTGAATCGGTTTGGTGATTTGGTAGATTTCCCATGTGCCTTTTGGTAAAATGAAATACGACATAGTATTTTTAATGTCCCAAGGCAAGATAAATTGCGCCTGGGCCGAATAGTTCCAAATCGGTTTATTTTCAAACGAAAAATCATAGCCTTCCGTAGTGGTTTTGATGTAATTCACATTAAAGAAAATGTAATTCATCTTGTCCATGTTGTTCATGCGCTTTTGGAATTCTTCCTTGCTTTTAAAGAAGTAGTCCAACGGAAGAGGGAACGAAGCAAACAAACTCATCGTTTTTACTTTGTCAAACTGTTGGAAGGTTTGGTTGCTTACCAATTCGCCGGGTTCAGCGGTGAAAATAAAATTGTTTCTGTCGCGGGCAATGGTATAATTTCCACCCAAACTCACAAATTGGAAAGCGGTCAATTTCAATTCGAAGTTGTCAAAAAACGCCGGATCCAAAAACGGATTTCCCTGCGAAGTGTTGTACTGATCGAAGTTGGCAAAGTTGTTCGGGTCTAATACATTGTAATCGGCTTGGAAAATTTTCTTAGAGTAGGAGGCCGACAAGTTCATGTTTTCGCTAAACTCGTACATAGCGCTCGCATTTGGGAAGAAATTGGAGTTGGTAAAATCAACTTCGGTTTCTGTACCGTCTTGAATGGCCAATCGGTCGACTTTATAATCTTCAAAACGCAATCCGGCAGTCAAGCTTAACTTCTTGATTTTTTTACGGGCTTCCACATAAAAGGCCAAATTAGTTTCGGTATAATCAAAATCGATAACACTGTTTGTTGGCGAATTCAAGTTGTAAATTCCTTTGTCGTTTACTTTGATATAGTTGTATTTTCCACCGGTGTTTATAGATAGATCCAGCTTTTTAAATGGAATGGCGAAGTCGTATTTTAAGTAATGGTTGGTCAAGTTGAAATCGATTTTTCCATTGTAAAAAGTCGATGTTCCATTGTTTTGTCCATTAGAAACTGTATTTGGATTTCGGTTGAAAAAGTTACTGTAAGCAATAATGTCCAGCGTTCTGCCAATGGTGTCTAACTTGGTTTTGTACTGCAAACTCAACTCATTGTTGCTGTTTTTTATTTTCGACAAACTGTTGTTAGTGAAATCAATCCCGGTACCGACTGTGCTCGCATCTCCTGTAATTCGGTCGTTACCCAAATTCAAGTTGTAGTTGAACAACAAGTTTGATTTTTCGTTCAGTTTGTAGTTGGTTCCGGTTCTCCAATAGAAATTTCGGTTGGTAAACTGCGCGAAATTCTTTTGGAATAATCTTTCATTTGGGGAAAAAGAGGTGAAGATTTGGTCGTTGCTACTGTTGTTTTCGCTGTCGATATAATTGTAGCCTATCATGGTTTGCCAACTCAGCTCTTTTACTTTACCATTAAGCAATATTTGCGGACTCGGTTTTTGGTATTGATTGAAGTTGTAATTCATATTTACACTGGCATTCAACCCTTTTTTGCGCTTGGTACTGGTCACGATATTGATAATCGAACCGCTGGCATCGGCATCAAAGGAAGCGCCCGGATTGTAAATTAATTCTACTTTCTCAATGGCATTGGCCGGTAAAGTTGACAAGTAGTTTTGCAGGTCGTTGCCGCTTAACGTACTCGGCGCGCCATCAATATAAATGGTCACACCACGACTGTTTAAGGTTATCGTTCCTGTTGGAGAAGTAATGACACCTGGGATTTTCTTAACAGCTTCTAAACTGCTGCCGCTGTTGAGCATAGGATTTTCACGAACACTAATCGTAGTTTTGTCGGATTCGACCTTTAGGTACTGTTTCTTGTTACCGTAAAGGGTAACCTCTTTGAGTTCGTTGGGATTTTCTGAAGGTTTTTTGTCTTCGGTTTTGGGCGTTTCTTGCGCGAAAGTAAAGGCACTAGCCAGTAAGCACAAGGCAATACTTAATGATTTCATGGATGTTGATTGATTGATGATTGTCTTGTAAGACTTTCAACACATCCAAATGTTACAGCAATGGTGAAATTTTTAGCAAATATTTTTTAAAGGCTTTGTTTTTAGTGTCGGATTTTCTACCTCACAGCGTCCCGGACCGCAGCCCAATCTTTTTGGACCACAAGAAGTTATAAAGCCAGAAAGCAGGAGTAAAGCAACTATTTTTTTCATCTGAAATTTAGAATCTGAGATTTGAAATTTTTAAAATTTGGAATTTATACCTTGCTGCATGGCTTTCAATTGTTCCAGGTAATCGCGTTGGTTGGACAATCTCGGAATTTTGTGTTGACCGCCGAGTTTGTTGTTTTCTTTGAGCCAATCATAGAATAAATTTTCACGTGCTACGTTGATTTTGAGCTCGTTCAACGTCATGTTGTTGTAGCGTTTGGCTTCGTAATCGGAGTTAACAGACTGAATGTTTTCGTCTAGGGTTTTTTGGAAGACCGCCATGTTTTCCGGATGTTTTTTGAATTCTATCATCCATTCATGCGCACCTTTTTCTTTGTCTTGCATGAAAATCGGCGCCACGGTATAATCGATTACTTCACAGTGTAGCGCGGAACAAGTTTTGGCAATCGCGGTATCGGTATTTTCCACCATCAACTCTTCGCCAAAAACATTAATATGGTGTTTGGTTCTGCCGGAAACGCGAATGCGATACGGACTCAAAGAGGTAAATCGCACGGTATCGCCTATCATATAGCGCCACAAGCCGGCATTGGTAGTGATAACCATGGCGTAATTTTTAAACAATTCCACATCGGCCAAACGCACTATTTTTTGGTTTGGCGTTCCAAAAGTATCCATCGGAATGAATTCGTAGAAGATGCCGTAATCCAACATCAACAACAAATCGTTGGAGTAATTCAAATCTTGAATGGCAAAGAAGCCTTCAGAAGCATTATAGATCTCGTAGTATTTGAAATCGGCTTTCGGCAGTATTTTTTTGTATTGTTCGCGATAGGGTTCAAAACTCACGCCTCCGTGAAAATACACTTCCAAATTCGGCCACAAGTCGAATAAATTGTCTTTACCTGTTTCGGTTAATATTCGGTTCAGCAAGACCAGCATCCAAGAAGGAACACCGGCAAAACTGGTTACGTTTTCGGTTTTGGTTTCGTTGATGATGGCGGTCAGTTTGCTTTCCCACTCGCTCATCAAAGAGACTTTATTGCTGGGCGTACTGCTGAATTCAGCCCACATTGGCATGTTTTCGATTAGAATGGCCGACAAATCACCGAAGAACGTATTGTTGTTTTCATAAATCTGTGAACTGCCGCCGAGCCTCAAACTTTTCCCTAAAAACATTTCCGAATTTTCGTTGTTGTTCAAATACATGCACAGCAAATCTTTGCTGGCTTTGTAATGACAATCTTCTAAAGCTTCGTTACTTACCGGGATGAATTTGCTCTTGGCATTAGTGGTGCCGCTCGATTTGGCAAACCATTTAATCGGCGTATTCCAAAAAACATTTTGATAGCCTTGGCGCGTTTCTTCAATCATCGGTTCTAAGTCTTCATAGGAAGAAACCGGAATGCGTTCGGCAAAAGTTTCATAGGATTTGATGCTTTCGAAATCGTATTTTTTTCCCATTACCGTTTCGTCGCAGGTGCGGATTAAATTCATCAGCAACTCATTCTGAACTTCATTAGGGTATTTTAAAAACAACTCAATCTGATGAATGCGCTGCTTCAAAACCCAAGAGGCGATAGAATTAATGATGGGAAACGGCATTTTGAATTAGGATTTAGGAATTGCGATTTAGGATTGATAACTTTACGCTAAAATAGGAAATAATTCCTAAAGTTATTTTTTATAATCAAATACTGTCACCCTGAGCGCAGTCGAAGGGTTAATTCCTAAATAATAATGACATACGAAGGGGTTTTAACCAAAATGCAAACTGAATTTTCCAACCCAATCCAATACTATTTGGTGTTTGAGAACAGTTTTTTAAGTTTGAATCAGTTGTTAGACAAATCGCTTGAAATTTCTTTTCAAGGTTATCAATGTTTAAATTGTGGTAAAAAGAAAAAGATTTTCCGCCAAGGATTCTGCTACGATTGCTTCATGAGTTCTGCTGCAGCCGGCGATTGGATAATGAAACCCGAATTGAGCACTGCACACTTAGACATCGAAGACCGCGATTTGGAATACGAAAAAAGAGTTCAATTGCAACAGCATATCGTGTATTTGGCATTGTCGAGTGAAGTGAAAGTCGGCGTAACCCGCAAAACCCAGGTACCAACGCGTTGGATAGACCAAGGCGCTGTACAAGCCATTCCGATTGTTGAGGTTCCGAATCGTTATTTAGCCGGTATTACCGAAGTTGCGCTCAAAAACCATTATGCCGATAAAACCAATTGGCAAAAGATGCTCAAGAATGATGTGCCTTCGGTAGATTTGGTCGCCGAACGCCTAAAATTGGAAAAACTTATTCCAACCGAAGTGCAAGACTATTTCTTTTCTACGAAAGACGATTTATACGAATTGCAATATCCGGTTTTACAATATCCAACCAAAGTGAATAGCTTGAATTTAGACAAGTCGCCCAACTTCTCCGGAAAACTCACCGGCGTTAAAGGTCAGTACTTACTGTTTGAAGACGGAACGGTTTTTAACGTTCGGACTTTTGAAGGTTATGTGGTCAAGATATCGATATAATTGATTTTAGAATGATGATTAACGATTTAGGATTGCAGCATTAAAATTCTTAAATCTCAAATCGTTAATCTCAAATCGCTATTCAGTTGTTTTCGACGCTTCTTTTTTCTTTTTGTTCAACAAACCGTTCAGCAGGTTATTGGCTTTTGTTTTTACATCCGTTTTCACGTCCGTTTTGGTAGTGTCGTTTTTTGGTTTGGTAGCGTTAGCAATAATCGAATTCACACCTTCTTTCACACCCGAAGTAATTTTGTCTTTTTGTTGTTTGACCAAGTTGTTGACCAAAGCGGTTGTAGCTTGCTTCACATCGGTAGTGATTTTTGGGTTTTTAAAATTACCGCCCAAACTCGTATTAATAGGTACATTTTCTACTTTTTTAGCATCGGCCGGAGACAGTTTAGCTAATAAATTGTTGGCTTCTGTACCCAAATATTTCGCCGGAACATCCAACTTCAAATTGTAGTTCATGTTTTGGTCAAAACCATGTGTTCCGCCAACCGTTACCTTGATGTCTTGGTATTTGATGTCGAATGGTTTTACATTGACTTTTCCGTCTTTAAAAGTTACAGCAGCTTTCAAATCGTTGAGGTTGAGTTTTTTCAAATCCACAAAATTCAGCTTGTCATCCAAAGCCGTCAGCAAAGTTGAATTACTCGAATTCACGGTAGTCGAAAGCAATTGTCCCAACAAATCACCAGATAGACTGTTCAAATCCGGGGTCATTTCGGTCGCATTCAAATTACCGGACAATTTGATTTTAGAGTTTAATTTTCCATTGATTACGCCGGCAATTGGCGCAATTTTTTTCATCATTTCTAATTGCGTGAACGTTTGCATGATGTCGACATTGTTCAATCCCAAATCCATGTTGAATTTTGGTGTTTTTTCTTTGGTGGAAACATCGCCGTTAAACGCAATTGAACCACCGAAAATATCCGTTTTTCCATTTTCCAAAGTCACTTTTTGGTCTTTTATAATCACCTTACCCGAAACATTTTTCAACACCAAATTGTCGTATAAAACCGTATTGGCTTTGGCGGTCAAAGAGCAATTCAGGAAGGCCGGGATTTTCATCGGTTCAGCGGCTTTCGTATCTTTTTTGGTATCGGCTTCTGTAGTCATAAAATCGTTGACCGCTAACTGATTGGATTGTAAGTTGAAGTTGCCTTTCAACTCTTGGTTTTTAAACACAAAGCCGTAGAAGTTTTCCAACACCCCATTTACCGCTAAATCGGTTTTTCCGGTTACGGCATTGAACTGTTTCAGGTTTACACGACTCGGATCAAAAGATACCAAGGCGCGACTGATTTTCATGGTTTTGCCGTTTTCGTCGGTGTAATTAAATCCGGTTAAGTCGATGGTACCGGCATTTTTGATACGGGCATAATCGCTTTTCTCTACCGATTGCATGTCGAATTCCGTTTTCACATCGGCTTTCAAAACTCCGGTCAACGGTTTGTCTAATTTTACCGGATAAGCTTTGGTTACATTCGCCAAGTTGATGGTGCCTTTAAGTTCGGCATTGACTAAGGCATTTTCGGCTATGTTTTTAATATTGGCTTTGGCATTAAACACATCTTGATCAATTTGAAAAGACAATTTATCCAAATTGACATAAGTATCGTTCATCACTCCGGTTTCATTGATGATTTTGGTGTCGATAACAATATTTCTAACCGATTTCGGCATATTCGCATATTGAAAGGAAGCATTGTTAGAAGCAATATCAATGTTGAATTTAGGTACAGTAGTATCGGTTAATTTTCCTTTGGCAAAACCGGTTACGGTGAAATCTCCGTTAGTAGTAACGTCTTTCAAATTGGCCGCATATTGCGCCGGAATCAAGCCCAAGAAATTTTTAAACGAGGAAGTTGGCGTTTGAAACGTCAAATCATATACTTGTCCGTCGTCTGCCAATTGGATAAATCCGTCAAACTTCAGCGGTAATTCGTTGATTTTGGCTTCGTTTTTCTTGAAAGTATATTTACTTTGGTCTAAATCGATACCCAAAATCGCATCCAATGAAATGGCAACGTTTTTCATATAATTCACCTTGTCCATGTCCAGCGATACTTTGGTGGTGGTTTTGGTCGTCAAATCGAGTTTGGAAGCCGCAAAATCGCCCGTTCCTTCATGGTTGATGCTGTCTAAAACCATTTTGATTTTCGAACGTTCGTCGTAGTATCTGAATTGGAAATTCTCAATCGAATATTCTTTAATTTTTAGGGAAAGTGGTTTGCTTTTACCCTCGCTTGCTTGTTTTTCTTCTTTTAAAGCGATGTCGAAATTCCCAACACCGTCTTTGTTGAAGATGATGTTGATTAGTCCGTTTTTCGAATCGATGCCGTCAATTTGCATCGGTTCATTTTCGCTGTTGAACAATTGTCCGATTGCCATTTTCAAATGCAATTCGTCAAAAGCGACTAAAGTATCACCTTCAAACGGTGCTTTGTTTACGATGGATAATTTTTCAATAGTCACGCTGGCGTTCGGAAAGTTTTTAAACAAACTCAAATCGGCATCGGCAAAAGTTACTTTGGCATCGACTTTCTCATTGATGGCTTTTTCGATTTTAGCCTTAATTTGGTCTTTAAAGAAATACGGAATTGCAAAAGCGGAAACCACTAAAAGCAACAAAATAATACCGACAATTTTAAGGATTTTCTTTAACATGATAGGACAGATTTAGATACGCATTGACCAAACAAAAATAATGCCTTTTTCGCACAAAGCAGTTACTATTTATAGAAGTTTTATGATTTCCAAGTATTTAAATTGTTGAGAAAATGTTATTAACAGTCGGGTAGTTTTTGCCGATAGTCTGAAATAGTTTTAGTTAATTTGTGCTTCTATGAATAAGCAGCATCAAGTCATTTTATCTTTAGGAACCAACCAAGGCAATCGTCTCGAAAATATAGAGAATTGCATCGATTGTTTGCACAAAGAAATCGGCACTATTATTAAGGTTTCCAAGCTTTATGAAACACCTTCTTGGGGATTTGAAAGCGAGCCGTTTTACAATTGTGCCGTGGTGATGAATACGCACAAATCGGCCCATCAGATTTTGGAAGAAGTGCTATTGTTGGAAGAAGCTTTGGGCAGAGTTCGAGAAGATTTAGCTGGTTACCAAGCCCGAATGATTGACATTGATGTGATTGCTTACGATGAAGAAATTATCGCTTCCGAAAAATTGCAAGTACCACATCCGCAAATGCAAAATCGTTTGTTTGTGTTGTTGCCGATGCGCGATTTAAACTTGGATTGGCGTCATCCGATTTTACAAAAATACTTGCATGAATTGTTAGTATTGTCCGAAGACAAAAGCAACTGTAAAGTGTTGCAAAATTTGGAAATCCCGATAGCCAAAATCAAGTTAGACCATTTTAATTATATCGCCATTGAAGGTAATATCGGTGCCGGGAAAACTACCTTGACCAATAAATTAGCGGAAGATTTTAATGCGAAAACCGTATTAGAACGCTTTGCCGATAATCCGTTTTTGCCAAAGTTTTACGAGGATCAGAGTCGCTATGCTTTTCCGCTGGAAATGTCTTTTTTGGCCGATAGGTACCAACAAATTTCCGATGATTTAGCGCAATTCGATTTGTTTAAAGATTTTATAGTAGCCGATTATCATATTTTCAAATCGTTGATTTTTGCGAAAGTGACTTTGGCGGAAGATGAATTTCGTTTGTACAAAACGATGTTTGACATCATCTACAAAGAAATGCCGAAGCCTGATTTGTATATCTACTTATACCAAAGTACGGAACGTCTTTTAGCGAATATCAAAACCAGAGGCAGAAGTTACGAGCAGGAAATTCCGGCCGAATATTTGGAAAAAATCAATAATGGCTATTTGGATTACATCAAATCGCAAAAAAACCTCAATGTCTTGATTATAGACGTGACCAATCGTGATTTCTTAAACAATCAGGAAGACTACGTGTTTGTGTTGGAAGAAATTCGAAATAAGATACAATAGTTAGCGTTTCATAGCAAAATGTCCTTTGGTTTCGGGCATCATTCCTTCAATTTTAGCCACAAACCAATAATCTGTTGAGGGTAAGAGTTGTCCGTTATAAGTGCCGTCCCATGAAGGATTGGAACTATTTAAGACCGTAATTAACTTCCCAAAACGATCAAAAATGGTGACTTGAGCATTGTTAAAATAGGACATGCCTTTAATGTACCAGCGGTCGTTTATCCCGTCGTTATTTGGCGTAAAAAAAGCCGGAATAGAAATCACCACAAAAGGTTTTTGGTCTTCACCACATTGGTTAGGTTCTTTAACATAAGCCATATACAATCCGCCTTCGGTTACGGTAAAGGAATTTGAGTTTTGATAGTTGACTCCGTCTAAAGAATACAAAAAATTCCCGTTTTGAACGGTATTAATGGTAACTGCCAAATCGTTGGTGGTTACAGATGAAATTACAGGATCAGGGTTATAAGCCAAGCTGAAGTTTTTGGTTTTCGAACAGCTTTCCGGAGCGGGCGTTGTAACGGTTACGGAGTAATTCGTTTGCCCGTCAGACATGATGCTTTGGGTTGTAGCACCATTTGACCATAAGTATGTCATGCCGGGATTTCCAGCGTCTAAAAGTATGGTGTCGCCTTCGCAAAGTGCAATAGTTTCATCAGCTAAAATCGGGTTAGGATAAACATCAACAACAACTGCAACTCTGTCTGACAAACAACCGTTAAAATCAGCTTGAGCATAATAAGTAGTGTCTTGATTGATGTTGGGAACTAAAAAGTTGGTGCCCAAAAAAATGGGCGTTGTGCTGGTTTGACTGTCGTACCAGAACAAGATGCCGGCTGAGGTTTGTACTTCAATCACTTCAAAGCTTTCTTCGCACATGGCATAAGGTGAAGTATAGGTTAATTGTGGTTTTGGAATTACGGATGCCGTAACCGCAGTTCCAGTGTTTGTAGTACAGCCACTTAAAAAAGCAGTTGCGTAAAATAGGGTAGTTGCACTTATTGTTGGCGTTGTAAATGAGTTGCCGCTTCCTAAAAAATTCCCCCCGGTAGGAGCGTCATACCAATGTACTGTTCCGGTGTTTGAAGTAGCTTGTAAAGATACATTTCCGTTACCGCAACGAGTGGCTGTTGCTGTAGAGGTAATAGACGCGATGGTAATCGTTGTGCTGGTAGCAATGTTTAAAACAGGGTCGCCCGGCATGCCGCCATATTCTACAATATAACCTTTAGGTTGGTAATCTCCGCTGGAAGAGCCGGTATTGGATAAATCGTTCCAAGAGCCGGGTATACCAACACCTAGAGCCGTTACGTGAGCATAATCTTCATCGCCCGAACTATTAGGTTCACCGGTATTCCAAAAAGCATAGTTTGGGGTAAAACCGGTAAAATTACCGTTCCAAAAAACAGTCCCGTTTTCCGGGCCTGTCATCCAACGCCAAATGCCTTCAGTTTGTTCGTCACTGCCGCCAATCCAACCGGCACCGGTAGTTTGTTCTCCGGCAATTTGTGCTTCTTCTGCCGAAGTTATCGTTGCTAAATAGCCTTGTAGTCCGTAATAAGTACTGTTTTGTGCTGCTATTTTGGCTGCTGACCATGTGATACCGATGTTAGGGATGTACAAATAATAGTGTCCGTTAGACGGAAGGTAATTGGCTTGTCCGACAGAAATGGAAAAGTTTCTAATTCCCGAAGGATTGGCTGCGCTTGATGAGAACTCTACGTCTTTGATGGCAGCAATCAGTTCTATGTAAGTAGGTTGTCCGCTAACGCCACTTAGTGTAAGTGTTCCGGTTGTGGGATTCCATAAAGTTGTGATGTTAGGGTGTGTGCCCGTTAAGGTTAGTAAGTCTGCGCCAAGGTCATATCCAGAGGAAATTTGGATGTAAATCGCATCTATACCGGTGTCATCGGGATCTGTGATGGTCATATTGGTCACAATTTTCATGGAGGTTCCCGGACAGTAAATCTGGTTTCCGGTAGCTATGAGTGTCGGGGCGACATTAGTTATGGGTTGAAATAGAGCAGTGCTTACACGAGCTGAGTAGCCGTGATTTGAGAGGCAAAGTAAAATTATCCAAAATAGAAAGATGCTCTTTTTCATTTTATAAAAGTAAAGAAAAGACTATAAGCTGAAGTATAAAATTTTCTTAAAAGGATGTTAATAGCTTAACTTTTGAAATAAATCCCAAACCACAATTCCGGTGCTGACAGAAATGTTGAGTGAATGTTTTGTTCCTAATTGCGGAATCTCGATAGCGCCGTCACAAAGGGCAATAGCTTCCTGAGAAACCCCATAAACTTCATTGCCAAAGACTAAGGCGTAGTTTGTTTCCTTTTCAACTTTGAAATCTTGCAAAAAAACAGCCTTTTCTACTTGCTCAACGGCAAAAACTTTTATATGCTCTTTTTTTAATTGCGCAATCACTTCCGTAACGTTTTTTTGGTATTCCCAAGCTACTGTTTCTGTAGCTCCTAAAGCAGTTTTGTGAATTTCTTTGTGCGGCGGCGTTGCCGTAATACCACACAAGAAAATTTTTTCAATCAAAAAAGCATCAGCTGTTCGGAATACAGAGCCAATGTTGTGCAAACTACGGATATCATCTAATATAATGATGATTGGTGTTTTTTCGGCTTGCTTAAAGTCGGTAACCGATTTGCGTTCTAATTCTTTATTTTCGAGTTTTCGCATTTTTTCTGATTTAAATATTCGACTTTAGGTCACGGACGGCAAAGATATTCAAAAAAAAAGTCCCGACTGATCGGGACTCTTTCGAATTTATAATTAAGTACAATTAACTTTTTGTAGGCTCAACTTTTGGTTCAGCTGGTAATACATTTCCTTTGATAGTCAAAACTTTAGTTTCTTGACCTACTGCGTTTGATTTTACAGTTACAGTTTTAGTAAAAGGTTGTCCGGCTCTTGAAGTGTCATATTTTACTCCAATTACACCTCTTTCTCCCGGTTGGATTGCTTTGTCCGGTTTTGAAGGTACAGTACAACCACAAGATCCTTGAGTGCTTTCGATGATAAGAGGCTTAGTACCGTTGTTTACGAATACGAATTCTCTTTTTCCGTCAGAATTGGCAGGAATGGTACCGTAATCGATTGTTTCGTTTTCAAATAACATTCCAGGTCCGTCCACTTTTGGAGTTTCTGTTTTAGCTGCCGGTTTTGCAGCTGCTTTTTTGGCTTGAGCATTGGCAGAGGTAACACCAAAAGCTACTAAGGCAGCAAGTAAAATTATTTTTTTCATCTTATTATGTTTTTAAGTTTCTGAAGCAAATCTATTTAAAATTTGAACCCCTGTCTTTTTTTTTGCCTTAATATTAAATTAATTTTTTTAGCCGGCTATTCGCTCTAAATTTTTAAATTCGCTATCTTATTTATTTAAAACCAAATTACATTGTCAGCCAAGGAAAGCAAATCTAAAGAAAGTAAAGTCAAAGAAACTCCTTTGATGAAGCAGTACAACGAGATCAAAGTAAAGTATCCCGATGCCTGTTTGTTATTCAGAGTAGGCGATTTTTATGAGACTTTTGGTGAAGATGCGATTCGGGCGTCTAAAATTTTGGGGATTGTTTTAACCAAAAGAGGCGCAGGATCTGACAGCGAAACTGCCTTGGCCGGATTTCCGCATCATTCTCTAAATACGTATTTGCCTAAATTGGTAAAAGCCGGTCTTCGTGTGGCGATTTGCGACCAGCTCGAAGATCCGAAAATGACTAAAACGATAGTAAAACGAGGTGTGACCGAATTGGTAACTCCCGGAGTAGCGATGAACGATGAGGTTTTGCAAGCCAAATCCAACAACTTCTTGGCTTCTGTCTATTTTAGCAAACGCCAGTTAGGTGTCGCTTTTTTGGATGTTTCTACCGGCGAGTTTTTAACGGCACAAGGCAATGAAGAGTATATTGATAAGCTACTGCAGAATTTCAGCCCGAGCGAGATTCTGATTCAGAAAAATACCAAAGCCCAATTTAAAACGGTTTTCGGAGAAGATTATAATGTCTTTTATTTGGAAGATTGGGTGTATAAACAAGACTATGCCGTCGAAACGTTACAAAATCATTTTCAAACCAATTCTTTAAAAGGTTTCGGGGTTGAAGAATTGCAGGACGGCATCATTGCTTCCGGCGCTATTCTTTATTATTTATCCGAAACCCAGCACAATAAAATCCAACATATCACTAACATTCAACGCATAGCTGAAGACGCTTATGTTTGGATGGATCGTTTTACCATTCGGAATTTAGAGTTGTACCACAGTCATTCGCAAAATGCAGTCACGCTTTTGGATGTGATTGACAGAACGCTTTCGCCAATGGGTTCGCGATTGTTGAAACGTTGGTTGGCGTTGCCTTTAAAAGAGGTCAACAAGATAAAAGGCCGCCATGAAGTGGTTTCGTATCTTACAGAAAATCAGGAAATCCTTCAAAAGATCCAATACCAAATCAAACAAATTTCCGATTTAGAGCGCTTGATTTCCAAAGTAGCTACCGGAAAAATTTCGCCTCGTGAAGTCATTTATTTAAAAGAATCGTTAGATGCCATCATTCCGATAAAAACCATTGCGTTAGAAAGTAAGCAAGAAGCGGTTCGCGTTATTGGTGATAATTTGCATGCCTGCGATTTATTGCGCGAGAAGATAAAATCAACTTTGAACCAAGATGCACCTGTGTCTATTGCCAAAGGAAATGCTATTGCGGCGGGTGTTCATCCTGAGTTGGATGAGTTGAGAAGCATTGCCTTTTCGGGTAAAGAATACCTGGAAGGTATTGAGGCCAGAGAATCGGAAAGAACCGGTATTTCATCGCTTAAAATATCGTTCAACAATGTCTTTGGTTATTACATTGAAGTTCGAAATACGCACAAAGACAAAGTGCCTGCAGAGTGGATACGAAAACAAACTTTAGTCAATGCCGAAAGATATATAACCGAAGAATTAAAAGAATACGAAACCAAAATTCTCGGTGCCGAAGAAAAAATCCACCAAATTGAAAGCCATTTGTTTGAACAATTGGTCATTTGGATTGGCACTTATATCAAACAAGTGCAGTTGAATGCTAATTTGGTTGCGCAATTGGATTGTTTGACTTCCTTTGCGCAATTGGCTATTGAAAACGATTATGTTTGTCCCATAATTGATGATAGTTACGAGTTGGAAATAACTAATGGTCGACATCCGGTGATTGAAAAGCAGCTGCCGGTTGGTGTTCCTTATGTGGCTAATGATGTTTACTTGGATAGAGAAACCCAACAACTCATCATGATTACCGGGCCGAATATGTCGGGGAAATCGGCTATACTAAGACAAACCGCCTTAATTGTGCTGTTGGCGCAAATGGGAAGTTTTGTCCCGGCAGAAAAAGTGAGAATGGGCGTAGTGGATAAAATTTTCACCAGAGTTGGTGCCAGCGATAATATTTCGATGGGCGAGTCGACTTTTATGGTGGAAATGAATGAAACGGCTTCTATCTTAAATAATATCTCCGACAGAAGTTTGGTGTTGTTGGATGAAATCGGTCGCGGAACCAGTACTTATGACGGTATTTCAATTGCTTGGGCGATTGCTGAGTTTTTACACGAAAATCCTGCTCGCGCTAAAACGCTTTTTGCTACGCATTATCACGAGTTAAATGAAATGAGTGAGCTGTTGCCGCGAATTCAGAATTACAATGTGTCTGTAAAAGAATTAAAAGACACGGTGCTTTTTATTAGAAAACTGGTTAAAGGCGGTAGTGCGCACAGTTTTGGAATTCACGTAGCTAAAATGGCGGGAATGCCGCAAATGGTAATACAGAAAGCCCAGAAGCTTTTGAAAAAATTGGAGAAGAATCATTCTAGTGATGCGTTAAATACTATTAAATCTGCAAAAGATGAAATGCAACTGAATATTTTCAGTATGGACGATCCATTGTTGGAAGAAATCAGAGAAGATATACTGAATTTAGATATCAATACGTTAACTCCTGTGGAAGCTTTAATGAAGTTAAATGAGTTAAAAAGGATGTTGTTGAAAAAATAATCAATCGCTTGATTTTGCTAATCAGCGAATTAGATTTTAGAAACTTTTTTTTCAAAAAAAGGTTTGTATAATTCAATTTTAGTGTTACATTTGCATCCGCAATACGGCACAAGTGTTGCGGTTCTTATAAAATTTGACATGCGAAAATAGCTCAGTTGGTAGAGCGCGACCTTGCCAAGGTCGAGGTCGCGGGTTCGAGCCCCGTTTTTCGCTCAATAGCCAATACGCTCGGATGGTGAAATTGGTAGACACGCTGGACTTAAAATCCAGTGAACAGCAATGTTCGTGCGGGTTCAAGTCCCGCTCTGAGTACAAAAGCCTCTAACTATGTTAGAGGCTTTTTTGTTTTAATCTCTTTTAAAATTCCATGGGAACCTTTGTAATTAGTAAACGACTTAGCGACGAATATAAATTTGAATTTGTTTCCAGAAAAGGGAAACCTATTTTTACCGGTTCTAATTTTGAGTTGCGTTTTGAATGTGAAGAGGCGATTGAATCGTTTAAAGCTTCCATTGAAACCTATAGTTTTTTGAGGTTCAAAACGGCCAAAGGGAAGAGTTTCTTTAAAGTGATTAAAGGCGACAAGGTTTTTGCTGTCAGCAGAAAGTATTCGACAGAGCTGATGATGCAAAAGGGTATTGACGAAATTGTTAAGTATGGTGCACAATCGGAGATTCTAGACTTTTCCTCGGGGGATTCTATTTTTTCGGAGATGTAATTAGTTGTTTTTATTGAAAAAAGCGACTGAGGTAAATAAGAAAAGCCACGCATTGCGTGGCTTTGATTCTTTGAAATAATTATTTCTAATTATTTTTTCTCAGCAGGTGCAGCAGTTGTGTCAGCAGCAGTTGTGTCAGCAGCAGTTGTGTCAACAGCAGCAGTAGTATCAACAGCCTCTACAGCAGTTGTGTCAGCAGCTGGCTCAGCAGCAGCGTCAGCTTGTTTACAAGAAACTACAGTTAAAGTAGCAACAACAGCTAAACTTAAAAATACTTTTTTCATCTTACTTAATTATAAAAGGTTAATTATTAATTCGGAGCAAAGATATAAATTTTTTTATTCAGAAAAACTTTTATTTAACTTTTTTTAAAAATCATCTTTGGATTCCGCTTTTTGTTTAACAACAATCGTGCCAAAACAAAAATATTTGTTAAAATTATTTTCTTTCTTTAGGATAAATGATTTTCATTTCCTCAATCAGGTTTTTGGCTCCGGCAAATTTATCCACTATAAACAATACATAACGCAAGTCAACCATAATGTTACGGCAAATTTCAGGAGAATAATAAATATCACTCATGGTACCTTCCCAAACCCTATCAAAATTCAAACCAATTAAGTTTCCTTTGGCGTCTAAAGCCGGACTGCCCGAATTTCCTCCTGTGGTATGGTTGGTTGCAATGAAAGCTACCGGCATTTTTCCGTTAACTCCATATTTGCCGTAATCTTTAGCATTGTATAAATCAATTAGTTTTTTAGGAACGTCAAACTCGTAATCGCCCGGAATGTATTTTTCCATTACGCCGTCTAAATAAGTAAACGGTTCGTAAACTACGGCATCATTCGGTTTGTAACCTTTAATTTTGCCGTAAGTTACTCTCAATGTGCTGTTCGCGTCCGGGAAAATGCGTGCCGATTTCGGACTCAATTCCATGATGGCTTTCATGTAGGTTCTTTGAGTAGCGATGTTTCTCAGGTTGATTTCGTCGTACTTAGGGGCTACTTTTTTCAAATGACTGTCGGCCATCGCTTTTATCACTTGAAAACCGCGGTCTTTATTTAATTTTTCCAGAACAGTTTTACTGTCTCCTGTAAGCAATTCTTTGATTTTATCGTAGCTAACCAATTGTGATTGACTAAAAACTTCTGCAGCCAAATTCGTGGCATTCACATTTTCAAATTCAGCCGGCAAAAACGCTTTTGGGTATTTATCAGTGTAAATAGCTATCAACTGTTCAAATACTTTTTCGTCAACCTTAGGATTGAAGTCTTTGTAAAAATCGCCTAAACCGTTAATTAAATTGTTTCTTCTGTCGTTAAAAGATTGCTCTCCTTTTGTATTGTAAATTTGCTCCAATTGGAACAATTTGTAGCCCAAGCTTAAAATCTCGGTATTGCGAAGAGCAATTTCACTAAAAATATCTCTGGCCAAAGCATATTCTTGGATTTCTGTGTAATTTTTTTCAAAGTCGATTAATAAATTTCCGTACTCGGCTTGTTTCCCGGCAGCAGCAACTTTTTGTTGAAAATCGGCTTCAAACTGTTTTTTTACACCCACAGCATTGGCTTTTTTCAAACCTTTGGTTTCGCCCATCCATTTTTTCCAAGAATTGGCAATGCTTGCATTTTTGGAAGCATACTGAATTTTGATGGCGTTGTCTTTACGCATAAATTCGTTTTGTACTTTCAAGGTTGCGTCTCTTATGGCTACTTTGGCCGGGTTTAGTGTGTTTACAATTTGCTCAACTGCAATAGCCGGAAGGTATTCTTGGGTTCTTCCGGGATAACCCATTACCATTGTAAAATCGTTTTCCTTTAGTCCTTTCAATGAAATAGGGAAGAAGTGTTTAGGCTTGTAAGGAACATTGTCTTTGGAATAAGCTGCCGGCTTATTGTTTTTGTCGGCGTAAATTCGGAACAAAGAGAAGTCACCGGTATGACGTGGCCAAACCCAATTGTCGGTATCGGAACCAAATTTACCGATGGAGCTTGGCGGAGCACCTACCAAACGAACATCGCGGAAAGTTTCGGTCACAAATAAAATGTATTGGTTGCCGTCAAAAAAAGTTCTGATGCTGTTTTCTTGCCACGATTCTTTAGGCAATGTTTTGCTTAACAAACTGATGTTTTCCTGGATTTTCTTCTGTTTGTCGCTTTCCGAAGTTATTCCGGTTGTACCTTCCAATACTTTAGCGGTTACATCTTCTATGCGCACAATAAATGTTACGAATAAATCTTTGTTGGGCAATTCGTCTTCCATTTTATAAGCCCAAAAACCATTGGTCAGATAATCGTGTTCTACAGTGGAATGACTTTGAATGTTGTCGTAACCACAGTGATGATTGGTTAAAATCAACCCTTTGTCTGAAATCACTTCGGCCGTACAACCACCGTCAAAATGCGGAACGGCATCTTTTAAACTGGATTGGTTTACCGAGTAAATGTCTTCGGCAGAAATTTTCATACCCAAGTTTTTCATTTCGCTTTCGTTCATTCCTTTTAATAAAGAAGGAATCCACATGCCGCCTTGTTGCGCTTGAACTTGGACAACAATAAAGAGGAGAAGCAGTCTTAAAAATTTCATGTATTTCATTGGTTTGTATTTGAGGAGTTTGTTTGTTAATTGTTGTTGATGTGATTCAGAATTACCGCTGTTGCGCCCTTATTCATTTGGACAAAAGTTTCGGCAATGTGCCCTTTTTCGTGGCGAATATCAGCATTCATAATCAAATTATTGAAGGCGTCATTCAGTTGATACTGATTAGTAATAGTAACGCAACCTTCCATATTGACTAAAGCCGTGGCTTCGGCAAAATGACTGTAATTCGGGCCAATCACTATCGGAACGCCAAAAGTAGCCGGCTCTAATATATTGTGAACGCCCGGATGACCAAATCCTCCGCCCACATAAGCAATATCGGCATAACTGTAAATCTTAGTCAGAATTCCGATAGTATCAATGATCAAAACGGTGTAATCGGATAGCGATTTGCCTTCTTTTTCAGAAAACAATACCGTAGGCTTGGTAATTTGTGCTTTTAAGTCGGCAATTTGTTCTGCTTTGATGTTGTGTGGTGCTATAATAAATTTCACCTCGTTCGAGCACTGATTGATATAAGTCACCAATAAATTTTCATCTTTTGGCCATGAACTTCCAATGACAACAGTAGTAGTATCGTTTTTAAATGCTTCGATAAAATCCAAGCGGTTGTCACGGTCTAATATTGAAACTACACGATCAAATCGTGTATCTCCCGAAATCTTTACATTTTGATGACCGATACTTTGCAGTAGTTTTTTGGAACTTTCATTCTGAACAAAAAAGAAATCAAAAGTTTGTAAAGCATTCCGGTAGAAGCCACCATACCATTTAAAAAAAGCTTGTTTTTCTCTGAAAATCCCCGAAATCAAATAGGTTTTAATGCCTGCTTGTTTCAAGACTTTGAGGTAATTCAGCCAATATTCGTATTTGATAAAAAACACCAATTCGGGGTGTGTCAATGCTACAAATTTTTTGGCGTTGAACGAAGTGTCCAAAGGCAAGTAAACCGTTACATCAGCTACAGTATTGTTTTTTCTGACTTCATAACCTGAAGGCGAGAAAAACGTCAATACAATTTTATGGTTGGGATATTTTGCTTTGATTTGCTCCATCACCGGTAAACCCTGCTCGTATTCGCCTAAAGAGGCGGCATGGAACCAAATCGTTTTGTCTTTAGCCTTGATTTTTTCGTTGAGTGTTTTAAAAACGTTTTTTCGCCCATTAACAAACAGCTTCATTTTCGGACTAAAAAAGGCCAAAATCTTCACGGTAGCAGCAGCCAACAGTACGATAAAATTGTACAATAAAAACATCCCGAAAAATTTGATGCGCTAAAATACGTTTCTTTTGCCGAATAGGAAATTCTACTTCAGAATTTCTTACTTTTGCTACTCATAATTTTTTACAAGATGAGAAAAATTCAAATGGTTGACTTGAAAAGTCAATACGATAAAATAAAAGATACTGTTAATGCTTCTATTCAGGAAGTTTTAGATACCACTACTTATATCAACGGCCCATTAGTTCATGAGTTTCAAAAGGATTTAGAAGCTTATTTAGATGTAAAACACGTGATTCCTTGCGCCAACGGAACCGATGCTTTGCAAATCGCCATGATGGGATTGGATTTAAAACCGGGCGATGAAGTCATCACTGCCGATTTTACCTTTGCTGCTACAGTAGAAGTGATTGCTTTACTCCAGTTGACACCGGTTTTGGTAGATGTGGACATCGTAAATATGAACATTTCTATCGAAGCGATTAAAAAAGCCATCACGCCAAAAACCAAAGCGATAGTGCCGGTGCATTTGTTTGGTCGCGCCGCCAATATGGAGGCGATTATGGCCATTGCCAAAGAACACAATTTGTACGTTATAGAAGATAATGCTCAAGCCATTGGCGCCAATTGTAAATTTTCAGACGGTACCAAAAAGAAAGCCGGAACCATCGGGCATGTAGCTTCTACTTCTTTCTTTCCTTCCAAAAATTTAGGATGTTACGGCGATGGCGGTGCTATTTTCACCAATGATGATGATTTAGCACATAAAATCAGAGGGATTGTAAATCACGGGATGTATGTGCGTTACCACCATGATGTGGTGGGTGTGAATTCGCGTTTAGACAGTATTCAAGCGGGGGTTTTAAAAGCCAAATTGCCTTTCTTAGACGAGTATGGCAAAGCCCGTCAAAATGCGGCCCGAAAATATTCAGCTGCTTTTGAAGGACACAAAAATATCATTGCTCCAAGTATTTGTGATATCTGTGATTGCCATGTTTTTCATCAATATACTTTAAGAATTATTGATGGTGACCGCAATGGTTTAATGGAACATCTATTAGCCAAAGGAATTCCATGTGCTATTTATTACCCGATCCCGCTGCACAGTCAGAAAGCTTATGCGGATGCTCGTTACAAAGAAGAAGATTTTCCGGTAACGAATCAGTTGGTGAAAGAAGTAATTTCGTTGCCAATGCACACCGAGCTTGATGACGAGCAAATCAAATTCATCACTGACAGTGTTTTAGAATTCTTCAATTAATTATGAAAAAAGTCTTAGTAACGGGAGGTTTAGGGTTTATTGGTTCTCACACTGTAGTAGAGTTACACAATGCCGGTTTTGAAGCGGTTATTATCGATAATTTATCCAATTCTTCTATTTCGGTTTTAGACGGAATTGAGCGAATCATTGGCTACAAACCGTTTTTCCAAAATATTGATTTGCGTGATAAAGCAGCTGTTCAACAGTTTTTTGACCAACATAAAGATGTGGTGGGTGTAATTCATTTTGCGGCATCGAAAGCGGTGGGAGAAAGTGTTGAAAATCCGTTATTATACTACGAGAACAACCTGAATACTTTGGTATACATTCTCCAAGAATTGTCCCAAATTCCTGAAGCTAATTTTATTTTCAGTTCTTCTTGTACCGTTTACGGACAAGCCGAAAAAATGCCGATAACAGAAGACGCATCAGTTCAACCGGCCATGTCACCTTACGGGAACACCAAGCAAATTGGGGAAGAAATCATCACCGATACAACCAAAGTGACCAACATCAACGCTATTTTATTGCGCTATTTCAATCCGGTTGGTGCGCATCCAAGTGCTGAAATTGGGGAATTACCAAACGGTGTTCCACAAAACTTGGTGCCGTTTATTACGCAAACCGGTATGGGATTGCGTCAGCAACTTTCCGTTTACGGCAACGATTATCCTACGCCCGATGGGACAGCCATTCGCGATTACATACACGTAGTGGATTTGGCCAAAGCGCATGTGGTGGCTTTACAACGATTACTGAATAAGCAAAATACTGAAAAAGTGGAAACTTTCAATTTGGGTACAGGAACAGGGAGTTCAGTGTTGGAAGTCATTCAAGCGTTTGAAAAAGTATCCGGGCAAAAATTACCTTATCAAATAGTAGGCAGAAGAGAAGGCGATATTACGTCGGCTTATGCCAATACCGATAAAGCCAATACCGTTTTGGGTTGGAAAGCCGAATTGACTTTGGAAGAAAGTTTGGCTTCTGCTTGGAAATGGGAACAAAAAATCAGAGGCTAATCCGGCTTCCAATCCTTGTTTTTAATGTCGTCAAAACCCGATTTAAAACTGCTTTTTTGTCTGTTTATTGTAGCAGTAGTTTGGGGTACAACCTATTTGGGCATTCGCATAGCGGTTGAAACCATACCGGAATGGTACATTACTTCGAGCCGTCAAGGATTGGCTACCTTGATAGTTTTGGCTATTTTGTTGTATAAAAAACAATTGGCATGGATTGGTTGGGAAAACTTCAAACTCCAATTTATTCCGGCTATTTTAATGATAGTGTTAGCCAATGGTTTCACTACCATAGCCGAAAAAACTTTGCCCAGCGGACTAACGTCTATCTTAAGCGCGCTCTCACCATTAGTAGTTTTTTTGGGCGGTACAGCTACCGGTTTGCAAAAACCAACCTTTAAAGGATTTATCGGGGTTTTGATTGGCTTTTTGGGTGTAGTTTTTATTTTCCGAGATGGCTTAGGCGATATTTTGGATCCGAATTATAAAACCGGTGTGTTGTTTCTCAGCATCGCCATTTTATCTTGGTCTTTTGGAACATTGTATACCAAAATGCACACGCACAAATCCAATAACATTGCGCTGAATTTATTTTATCAGTTTTCTATAGCGGCTGTAGTGCAGTTCGTATTGGCTTTGCTTTTCAACCCGAATGTCGATTTTAGTACTTGGAGTGCTCGCAGTATCGGAGCAACGTTATACCTTTCGATTTTCGGTTCGGTGATAGCTTTTTTCGCTTACCATTATGCGCTCAAAAGAGTTTCGGCCATTCAAATTACGGTCTTGAATTATTTCAATACAGCCATAGCTGTCTTCTTGGGTTGGTTGTTGCTCGATGAAGTAATCACCTTCGATTTCCTAATTGCGACCGTATTGATTGTTTTGGGCGTTTTCATAACCAACTATAAGCGTCAATAAAAAATCCCACGCTTACACATGGGATTTTGACTTATTTTTTTACTGATTCTTTCAGCTTTTGGGCTGCTTCCTCCATTTTTTCAGCACTTTTGAGTTTGGCACTGTCAATTTTGGCTTTGGTTTTTTCTTTTAACGAATCGATTTTGATATTGGCTTTAATGGTAGCAGAATCTATGGTTTCGTTCACTTCTTCTTTTAAAGCATCTTTAGCAGCGTCTAACTTTTCTTGGGTTTCGTCTTTACAAGAAGCTAATAAAGCTACTAAGGCCAAGGATAAAACAATCTTTTTCATGTTTATTTTTATTTAATTTTTAATAATAAATTAGGATCAGGACAATTCTGCAAATAAAATGCCAAGGTTTTTGAGCTGCAAACCCCGGGATAATCACCCTTTTTGTTTTCCATATCGATGATGATTTGAAAATGCAAATGTGGTGCGTAATCGCCGTTTACAGGAGGCAAGCCTAATTCAGCAATTGGTTCGCCTTTGGCTATCTTTTGTCCCACACTTTTATCTTTCAAACTGTCTAAACTCAAATGACCGTAAAGCGTGTGAAATTTATAACCTTCAATTTCGTGTTCTAAAATAATAGTCGGACCGTAATCGCCCAAAGCTTCATTGTATTGAAAACTGTGAATCTTACCTTCCAAAGCGGCATATATCGGTGCGGCCTCGTTTATCCATAAGTCTAAACCGATATGGATGTTGCGTTCGTCTGTGTTTTCGTTTTTGAAAACCGTACTTCTTTGGTATAAATTTCGGGTTTCATTATAACCGCCAAAGGCAATTTGTGCCTGATGATTATCCAAATAACGCTGTATATAATGCTCATAATCTTTAGCGGCAGTTAAGGATTCCCCGGCTAAATCGGTGTTGGTTACCGATAAATCTAAAGCTACATAATCCGCATAGTCAATGTGGTTGGCAATGACTTTAGCCGATTCGGTTTGCTGTAAAATATCGCGTATTGTATTCATAGTACACAAAAATAAGCAATCCTCGTAAAATCAATGTTTCACGAGGATTGTATTTTATAATTATTTTCGAAATGTATTAAGCCGAAATCGTTTCTACTTCACGATCAATTTTGTTGACTAAGCCAACTAAAACTTTTCCGGGACCAACTTCCGTAAAACTAGTCGCACCGTCTTTAATCATTTGTTGTACCGATTGCGTCCATTTTACCGGAGCGGTCAACTGGATGATTAAGTTTTTCTTGATTTCATTGGCATCAGAAACGGCGCTGGCTGTAACGTTTTGGTAAACCGGACAGCTTGGTGTGTGGAAAGTAGTAGCTTCAATAGCGGCGGCTAATTCTTCTCGAGCCGGTTCCATCATAGGCGAATGGAATGCTCCGCCTACCGGTAATAATAAGGCTCTTTTGGCACCCGCGGCTTTCATCGCTTCACAAGCTTTTTCCACGGCTGTAAATTCGCCTGAAATTACTAATTGTCCGGGACAGTTGTAATTGGCTGCTACGACAACACCATCAATAGAAGCACAAACGTCTTCTACAATTGTATCGTCTAAACCTAAAACAGCTGCCATAGTAGAAGGCTTAATCTCGCAAGCTTTTTGCATGGCTATCGCACGTTGGGAAACCAACTTCAAGCCGTCTTCAAACGACAAAGTACCATTGGCTACCAAAGCCGAAAACTCTCCTAATGAGTGACCGGCAACCATATCGGGTTGGAAATTTTCTAACGTTTTGGCCAAAATCACCGAGTGTAAAAATACGGCCGGTTGGGTTACTTTGGTCTCTTTGAGTTCATCGGCAGTGCCTTCAAACATAATATCGGTAATTCGGAAGCCCAAAATTTCGTTGGCTTGTTCAAAAAGCGCTTTGGCTACAGCCGAATTTTCATATAGGTCTTTGCCCATTCCGGTGAATTGAGCGCCTTGACCGGGAAATACGTATGCTTTCATAGAAATAAAATTAGAGGACAAAAATAAGGATAACTGCGGAATAAAGAACAACTCAGGTGAAATTGTAACTTTAAGGTGTAGATTTACGTCAAATAGCTAAACTTAAAACCCAAAAAACTATGAAGAAGTATTTACTGTTTGTAATTCTTTTCTTTTTGCTCATTTATTTAGCAATGCCGGTTCTCAACTACGGATTTTACAGTGTTGGCATCATTGTTTTAGTATTGTTGTTTTTCTTGTTCTTGTTTTCTTTGGGCATTAGCACTGATAAAGCCGGAAAGAAATTCATTGTAAATCAAAAGCCCAAAAAGTGGATACTTTTGGCTATGGCAGTCGTTCTTGGTTATGTAACGGTATTGCCTTTAATCACATCAGCCACCTTTTTGTACACTTCCAAATATCAAAAAATGATTGGCGAAGTGAAGAAAGGAAATGAGATTTCCAAACATATAGCACCGATTTCTATGGACAAAATCAGAGTAGTCGATCAGGAGTTAGCGTATTTGTTAGGAGAAAAAATTATCGGTTCTCAGCCGGCTCTAGGAAGTCAGATTCAATTGGGGAGATTTGCCATTCAAAAAGTCAACAACGAATTGTTCTGGGTGGCGCCATTGTTGCACTCCGGATTTTTCAAATGGTTTAACAACCCAGAAGGAACGCCGGGCTATGTTATGGTTTCCGCCACCAACGAACGCGATGTTAGATTGGTAGAAACTATAGACAACAAACCGCTCAAAATAAAATACCAACCGGGGGCCTATTTCCAAAGCGATATTCATAGACATGTTTATTTTAACGGTTATGCAACTACCGGTTTGGAAGATTTTGTTTTTGAAATTGACGAAAAAGGAAATCCGTATTGGGTAATTTCCACTTACCAAAAAGAAATCGGGTTTTCGGGTAAAGATGCTACCGGCGTTTTGGTGGTAGATGCCCAAACCGGAGCGATACAACAATATGCTATAGCCGATACACCGGCCTGGGTAGATCGCATTCAGCCGGCGGTAATTGTAGAAGAACAGTTGAACGATTGGGGCGAACTGATTAACGGCTATTGGAACTTTTCCAACCGTGATAAATTGCAAATCACTGAAGGGTTAACTTTGGTTTACGGCAAAAATGACCGTTCGTATTGGTACACCGGATTGACTTCTGTGGGCAGCGACGAAAGTGCTGTTGGGTTTGTTTTAGTCGATACCCGAACCAAAGAAACCACTTTTTACAAGCAAAGCGGTGCTACAGAATATGCCGCTCAGCAATCGGCTGAAGGGAAAGTGCAAGAGAAGGGTTATCGCGCTTCCTTGCCAATTCCTTATAACATCAATAATATTCCCACATATGTAATGACTTTAAAAGATGATGGTGGTTTGGTAAAAATGTATGCGATGGTAGCCATTAACGATTATACTATAGTAGGCGTTGGGAACTCGATGAGAGAAACTTTAACGGCTTTCAAGAGTGCCTACAACTCTTCCGGCAATAAAATAAACCCGAGTAGTGCGGAAGCTAAAAAAAGCATTAAATCTATTATTACACGAATTCAGAATGATGTGAAAAACGGCAACAGTTTTTACTATTTCACCATCAAAGATTATCCGAGAATATTCGTGGGTTCTACCCAAGTATCCGGAGAGTTACCCATTACAGTAGTAGGCGATAGTGTGGAAATTTCATTTGATATTGATGAAGAAAAAATAATCGATGTCACCCGATTTGACAATAAAGCTTACCAATAATCAAAAAGCCCTAACCACTGTTAGGGCTTTTTTATAAGTTGATGTTCGAAACTATTTCTTTCAATGCTTGTTCCAATTCGGAATTAACAATTTTTCCGTCTTTAAAATTATCGTGAAAACTCGGCAAAGAAAAACTTCCTTTCAGCTCAGCGCCTTGAAAAGGGAATCGTTTAGTAGCAATCTCTAAAACACTAGAGCCGCCACGAGCACCGGGTGAAGTAGCCAATAAAAGCATGGGTTTTTGTTGGAAGGTTTTCGCGTTGATACGAGATGCCCAATCCAAGATATTTTTAAAAGCGGCTGAATAAGCGCCGTTATGCTCGGCCAAGGAAAGCACTATGAAATCAGCTCGACCCATTTTATCATAAAATTCCTGAGCCAAAGGATGAATCCCGTTTCCCTTTTCACGGTCAACGGAAAAAACAGGCATATCGTAATCGTTTAAATCTAATACTTCAATGCTGGTATTTTCAAACAAATTAGCGGCATAAACGGCCAGTTGTTTGTTAATCGAATTCCGGCTCGACGAACCGCCAAAGGCTAGTATTTTTTTCATTTTGCTTGGTTTAAATAATACGTCAAGGCGCCCGACGGACATTTGTTGATGGTTTCGATAATTTTTTCAGTAGTCGAACCTTCAGGTGTAATCCAAGGTTTTTCCTTAGGTTTAAATACATCCGGATTGTTTTTGACGCAATTGGCCGAATGAATGCATTTGCCCGATTGCCATACTATGGTCACTTCGCCGTTGGTGTATTCTTTGGTTAGGTTGTTAGGATCCATGATTTTTAGATTTTAGTGTCGATTTGAATTTGGTTTTTCAGAATTTTTGAGACCGGGCATTTTTCGGCAATCAGCAATAATCGCTCTTTAATTTCCGGACTTACTTCGTTTGAAAACGAAATGTCACGAGTGATGGTAGTGACTAATTCGCCCTTAATTTCCTGAGATAAGTTTAGTGAAATGAAAATTTCCGGGATGTCCCATCCTTTTCGGTCTATGTACATGCGTAGGGTAGATAATGTACAACCCGCTAAAGAGGCTAAAAAAGTAGAAAACGGATCGGGACCGATATTTTGTCCGCCCACATTTTCCGGTTCGTCCATCAACAAAGTACCATTGCGCCAAGTAATGGAACACAAATATTTTTGGGTGCCAATTTTACCTTCTACATTATTTTCTAAAAGATTTGCCATAAACTATTAATTATAAAACGTCTCTAAATTCGGCCACCTTGTCAAATACACTTTTGGCAAAAGGACAGAGCGGAATGATTTTGAGGTTGTTTTCTCGAGCATATTCCACGGCTTTGGTGACCATTTTTTTGCCAAAGCCTTTGCCTTCATTGCCGGGATTGACTTCGGTGTGATCGATGATGATTTTATCTTCGCCGGCAAAAACAAAGGTCATCATGGCTTCTTGCTTGCCCTCAATTTCAATGTAAAAAAAACCTTTATTGCCGTCTATTTTAAGTTGTACTTCGTTTTGCATCTTTTTAAGGTTTTACCGCAAATGCACCAATTATTTGGTTTGCGAATTTGCGGAGGTTTTTAATTATTGAAACATAGGTACTTCCATCAACAAGATTTCAGCCTCGGAAGTCGCTTCAAAAGTTACTTTTTCAAAATCGGTTATCCCTAACCCATCGCGTTGGGACAAGTCTTGTCCGTCTACTTTCACATTTCCTTTGATTACAAATACGTATAAACCGTTGCCTTCTAATTTACGGCTGTATTCCAAAGTTACACCTTGGTCTAAATTACCCATGTGAAACCAAGCATCTTGGTGGATCCAAACACCGGCATCATCGGCATTAGGAGATAAAATTTGTTGTAACTTATTATGACGGTCGGTGGTGTCTAAGGTTATTTGTTGGTAACGCGGTTCCACATTGCGGTATTTCGGGAAGACCCAAATTTGCAACAAATTGGTTCTGCGGTCGTGATTCGGATTGAATTCACTGTGTTGGATTCCGGTTCCGGCACTCATAACTTGCACATCACCAAACTTGATAACTTCGGTATTGCCCATGCTGTCTTTGTGCGCCAAATCGCCTTCGAGCGGAATGGTGATGATTTCCATATTGTCGTGCGGATGGGTACCAAAGCCCATGCCACCGGCCACTATGTCGTCGTTTAATACACGCAAAACGCCAAACTGTACTCGGTCGGGATTATAGTAACTGGCAAAACTAAAGGTATGGTGCGCATCTAACCAACCATGATTGGCATGTCCTCTGGTCTCGGCTTTGTGTAAAATGGTATTTTTCATAGTATATAAATTTAGTAATTATTATGATACAAATTTACAATCAAGAGTAAGCGGAGACACTTAATGTAGATTAAGAAGTGAGTTTACAGTTGCAGTCACAGTTTTCAGTTTAGTATTTCTGTAAACTGGGACTGAGTACTGAGACTATTTTTTAAGCATTCGAGCTTTCATTTTACTAAAAAATTCAGGAGTAACACCAATATAAGAAGCAATTTGCTTTTGAGGTAATTTTTGAATAAGCGATGGGTATTTTTTGCAGAATTTCTCGTAGCGTTCTTCGGCGGTTAGACTTAAGTTGTCCATCAAGCGCTCTTGGTTGGCTACTAACGAATTCTCCGTTAAGATCCGGAAGAATCGTTCCAATTTTGGAATTTCGAGGTAAAGTTGTTCTTGATTTTCTTTAGAAAGGACAATAATTTCGGCATCCTCCAATACTTCAATAAAAAGATTGCCGGGTTTTTGAGAAAGTAAACTGTACATGTCGCTGATCCACCAACCTTCGCAGGCAAAGCTCATCACGTGTTCGACGATGTTGTCGTTAATGCTGAAGCTTCGAAGCAAACCAGAATTTACAAAGTAGCCATCCTTGCAAACCTGACCGGCATTTTGTAAAATGGTTTTGGCTTTGACTTGTCGCGTTTCAGTTTTAGACAAAAACAGTTGTTCTTCTTCCGGCGTTAGGGAAATGTGTTTGGCGATATTGTCTAAAATCAAGCTCATGGTTTCAAAAATACGAAAATAGCGCCAAAAAAAATCGGCCTTTCATCACTGAAAGGCCGCTTGGTTTTTAATGTTGGTGACCGTCGTGGTTGTTGTGGTCTTCTTTTTTCAGAGGTAGTAACTTAAAACTCGAAGCTACGAATCGGTCGTTTTTAATTTCTCCCACTACTTCTGCCTTTCTGATGGTTGAGCAAAACCCGTCATCAGCGTGAGCATCTCCGTGTTTGTTGATGTCGGTTCCGTCTACAAAATAGGTTTTTCCATCGATGCGAACGGCTAAGTCACAACCGGCTTTGCCTTTCATTCCGAATTGGCATTGTCCGCAAGAAGCTTCTACTACTTGTGGCTTTTTTTCTTGGGCATTCATGGCGTTGATTCCTAAAGTGAGGAAAGCCACTAACAATAATTTCTTCATCATTATAAATTTACGGTTACTAATTTTGCGGTTTCTTTGGCTCTTTCTACTACGTTTTCAATTGGAGTTTCTAACGAATCATGTGTTAAAACGACTCCCATTCTGCGGTAAGGACGAGCACTTGGTTTCCCAAAGATACGAAAATCAGTTTTAGGTAAAGCTGCTACGTTTGGAATGCCGTTGTAAGTTGGGTTAGTCGAATTGCCATTGGCCAAGATTACGGCACTGGCTCCTACTTTTTCCAACGTAATTTCAAAAATAGGCAGGCTCAAAACGGCACGCAAATGCAATTCAAATTCGTTGAAGTTTTGCGTTCCGGCTAAGGTTACCATACCGGTATCGTGCGGTCTTGGCGATAATTCTGAGAAATAAACCCCTTCGTTGGTCAGGAAAAATTCAACGCCGAATAAACCCGCGCCGCCCAACGCTTCGGTGACTTTTCGCGCCATGTCTTGGGCTTCTTGAAGGTCTTTGTCGGAAACTGTTGCCGGTTGCCAACTTTCTTGGTAATCGCCACGCTCTTGTCGGTGACCGATTGGCGCACAGAACAACGTTGGATTGCCATTTTGAGTAACGGTCAACAAAGTAATCTCGGAATGAAAATTGACAAAGGCTTCTACGATGACTTCAATGATGTCGCCACGCGAACCTTCCTCGGCGTATTGCCAAGCTTTTAAAATATCGGCTTCGGTTTTGATGGTGGATTGGCCTTTTCCGGAAGAACTCATCAACGGTTTTACCACGCACGGTATACCGACTTCCGCTACTGCGTTGCGTAATTCTTCGGCTGAGGTTGCGTATCTATAGTTGGCGGTTCGTAAGCCTAAGTCTTTGGCCGCTAAATCGCGAATGGCTTTGCGGTTCATGGTGAAGTTGGCTGCTTTGGCCGATGGCACAACGGTTATGCCTTGTTTTTCATAATCGTAAAAACGTTCGGTGCGAATGGCTTCGATTTCGGGAACGATAAAATCCGGTTGGTGTTGGGCTACGATACGGTCGAGTTCGGCACCATCGAGCATGTTGATGACTTCGAAGTGGTGGGCGACTTGCATTGCGGGTGCATTTTCATAACTGTCGACAGCAATAATCGTTTGTCCGATGCGTTGGGCGGCGATGACAAATTCTTTGCCTAGTTCGCCGGAACCGAGAAGTAGTATTTTTTTAGTCATGTTTAGACTTTTTAGATTGTTAGATTTTTAGACTTCTTAGATTTAAAAAAAATCAGAACTTTTACGAAAGTGTCTGACATTCTAAAATGTATAAGCGGTCTGTTTTGCGTTAAGGATTGAGGCGATATCCTCGCAGTGTAGCGGAGAGATAAAGCCGAAAGCCTGACCCAAAGGGTAACGCTATAAAAAAGCCCCAAGTTTCCTTGAGGCGTATGGTTTTAAGCTAATGCTTCCTTAATTCTTTTAAAAGCTTCTGTCAGTAAGGCTTCGCTGGTCGCGTAAGACAAACGGATGCAGTTCGGGTTTCCGAAAGCGTCGCCGGTAACGGTAGCTACGTTGGCTTCGGAGAGCAAATACATCGAGAAATCGTCGGCGTTGTTGATGGTTTTTCCGCGTAAGGTTTGGCCAAAATAAGCCGAAACATCAGGGAAAAGGTAAAAGGCACCTTCGGGCACGTTGATTTTGAAGCCCGGAATTTCTTTGGCTAAGGCGACTACCAAGTCTCTGCGGTTTTTAAAGGCCGTCACCATATTGTTCAGTACACTAGGGTCGGCATCCACGGCTGTGATTGTAGCTCTTTGTGCGATAGAGTTAGCGCCGGAAGTGACTTGACCTTGCATTTTGGTACACGCTTTAGCGATGATTTCGGGAGCGCCAATGTAACCGATTCTCCAACCGGTCATGGCGAAGGCTTTGGCAACACCATTTACCGTAATGGTTCTGTCGAATAAGCCCGGAATGGTAGCGATACTGCAAAACGTTCCTGAGAAATTGATGTGTTCGTAAATTTCGTCGGAAACGATATAGATGTTTGGGTGTTTTTCTAAGACTTTGCCGATGGCCTCTAATTCTTCACGGTTATACACCGAACCGCTTGGGTTGCAAGGAGAACTGAACCACATCATTTTGGTTTTGGGTGTGATGGCTTTTTCCAGTTGTTCGGGTGTGATTTTGAAATCGCTTTCAACAGACGTTGGTACTTCTACCGGAACGCCGCCGGAAAGTTTGATGATTTCATAATATGAAACCCAATACGGTGCGGGAAGGATGACTTCGTCACCGTCATTCAACATCACTTGCGCCACATTGTATAATGATTGTTTGGCACCGGTGGAAACGACGATGTTGGCCGGTTTGTAATCGAGGTTGTTGTCTCTTTTGAACTTTCGGCAAATGGCCTCTTTGAGTTCTACATAACCGTCAACCGGGGTGTAAGTGCTGTAGTTGTCATCGATGGCTTTTTTAGCCGCTTCTTTAATGAAGTCGGGCGTGTTAAAATCGGGTTCACCTAAACTCAAGCTGATGATGTCTTTGCCTTGGGCTTTTAATTCTCTGGCTAAGGCTGCCATAGCCAGTGTTTGTGAGGTAGATAGTTTGTTAATTCTGTCCGATAAAATACTCATTGTGTTGTTGTATAGGATGTTAAATAAAGAGACGCCAATAAAGGCGTCCCGTTTTTATGTTATGTTAATTGCGGTTGTCTGCCCAATTCTCTTAAGTGCTTGAAATGAGAGGCAATGGCCGCTCGAGTGGTTTTGAATTCGTAATAAGGCAACTCACATTCTTTGGCGGTTTGCTTCACGATTTCGGCAATTTTGCCGTAGTGGATATGGCTGATATTCGGGAAAATATGGTGTTCGATTTGGTGGTTTAATCCGCCGGTGTAGTAGTTTACCAACCAGTTTTTAGGGGCAAAGTTGGCAGTAGTAAACAATTGGTGAATGGCCCAAGTGTTTTCAATTTCACCGTTTTCATCCGGTACGGGATTATGGGTGTCTTCTACAACGTGCGCTAATTGGAATACAACGCTTAAGATAACACCTGCAGTGTAGTGCATTACTAAAAAGCCTAATACTACTTTCCACCAAGAGATTCCCATAACTATAGGAAGTACTAACCAAATGGAGAAGTAAATGACTTTAGTAATGATTAAGGTTGTCCAACGGATTGCCGGTTTTTTGAATTCGCCATAAGATAAGTTTCTTTTCAAATAGCGTTTCATTTGAAGGAAATCGGTAGTAATCGCCCAGTTAAAGGTTAACAAACCGTACAAGAAAATCGAGTAATAGTGTTGAAATTTATGAAAACGGTACCATTTGGCGGTTTTGGAAAAACGCAAAATTCTTCCGGCTTCTAAATCTTCATCGTGTCCTAAAATGTTGGTGTATGTATGGTGTAAAACGTTGTGTTGGACTTGCCAATTGTAAACATTTCCGGCCAAGATGTAAATGCTGCCGCCCATGATTTTGTTCACCCATGATTTGTTGGAATAAGAACCGTGGTTTCCGTCGTGCATTACATTCATGCCAACGCCGGCCATTCCGATTCCGATAACTACGTTCAATAACAGATAAGCCCAAAAAGGCATATCCATGGCTAGTAAGATAAAATATGGAGTTAGGAAAATGGTAAACATTACAATCGTTTTAAGATGTAATTTCCAATTTCCGGTTTTGTCGAGGTTGTTTTCTTTAAAGTAGTTGTTTACTCTGGAGTTTAGTGTTCTGAAAAACTTAAGGTTGTCGTTCTTAGAGAAAACGGGTGTTGTGGTATTCATAAATTAAGGGTATTCTAAAAATTTCCGTAAAGATAATTATATAATTATTTTAAAGATGATAAAGCTATCATAAATATCAACGAAAACGCTATTTTTGTTCAAAACTCTTTTTATGGAAGAAATTATTAAACAATTTCCTAATCTTACTGATAATCAGCTTGTACAGTTTCAGAAATTGGAATCGCTGTATCACGATTGGAATGCGAAGATTAACGTTATTTCCCGAAAAGACATCGATGAATTGTACACCAAACACGTTTTACATTCGTTGGCCATTGCCAAAGTGCAGCCTTTTGAACCCGGAACTTACATTTTGGATGTCGGAACCGGTGGCGGATTTCCCGGAATTCCTTTGGCTATTTTATTCCCTGAAACACGTTTTTACCTGATTGACGTTATTGCCAAAAAAATCAAAGTCGTTCAAGCCGTTGCGGATGGTTTGGGTTTAAAAAATGTCAAAGCAGAGCAAATGAGAGCCGAGAACGCCAAAGGCGATTATGATTTTATCGTCAGTAGAGCCGTAACCAATATGCCTGATTTTTACGTTTGGGTCAAGGATAAAATCAAAAAACAAAACAAGCACGCCTTACACAACGGCATTTTATACCTAAAAGGTGGCGATTTAACCGAAGAGTTGAAAGATTTCCCGAAAGCTACCGAGTACAACATAGCCGACTTTTTTTCGGATCCTTTTTTCGAAACCAAAAAGGTAGTGCACTTACCTTTAAAATTTAAACCATAAAAAAAGCCTCTCCATCGAGAGGCTTTTTTTTAGTTTTTAATGATCTTCTTGGTAATACTACCGTTTTCGGTGTTGATATTGATGAAGTAAATCCCTTTCGTCAATGAAACCGGAATTTCAAGAGTGCCGTTGATGTTTTGATGCTTCACACTATAAATGATTTTGCCTAACATATCGGTTACTGTGATAGCCGCATTTTCTATACTGTAATCACTATTGATTTCGATGGTTTTGTCTGCCGGATTTTTGATCCAAAGTGACGTTAGTGCTTGATCATTTGTTACTAAAGCGCCGCTGATAATTTCATTCAATGCAAAAGTCACATTGTTGGAGTTTAAAGTCACGTGATTTTCATTAACTGTCGGTATCGAAGATGCCACAAACGGAGTCGTTGAGGAACCGGTCACCGGAGCATACAAATTGTTAGTTCCGGAGATAGCCATCGAACTCCAAGTGGGAATAAACGTAAAATAATCGGCGTTGAGGTTGTCGAAAAACTCAGTCAATAAAGGATCCGCTCCCAAATCGGCTTGAAAACCGGTCATGTCAAATCGACCTCCCGGAGCGGTGTCCAATCCGTCGGTATCCGTTGGTGCTTTTGAATTCGCTAAACTTTCATAAACGGTGAACCAAGTAAAAAGATTGGCTTGTCCTCGGAATCGACTTACTTGATTGGTTTGGTTGGCAGCCGGTGTGAAACGAAGGTTAATAATGGCTCTTTGTGTTGAGGTTACATTGAAAGTATGATTCATGACCTCAAAATTCGGAGTGTAATTCATGGTTCCGTTTCCGGCTCCGTTAGCAATCGAAACATTTCTAACAGTAGTTGGGAATCCCATTGCGTTCAATTCGTTTTGGAAAGCATTTCTGTAGTTAGGCGCGCCAACTGGTAACAAGGAAGCTGCAGCGGTGTTGAATTCGAAGGCACTTCCGGATTGAAGGTGTCCTTCCATGTGATCAATTAGCATTTGTCGGGCGGCCGGACTTTTTATTAAACCATCCACAACTGGTTGTACAGCGGTACTTCCAAGCGGTCCGTAGGCCATGTAATTGAATAAGTGTTGAAAGCCAATTGGAACATTAGCGCCTTTGTGTGGCGAGTCAAACGAAATGTACAATCGCGTATCGTGGTTCAAATTATTCATTTCCATATAGCGCAAGGCGTAACGGGAAATCAGTCCGCCCATACTTGGCCCGATAATCACGTTTTTCTCGACACCTACTTTTTGAGCGTTAATCAGATTGATGACTTGTACCAAAACGAAGGCGTTTCTTTGGATGAAATCTACACCGCCATCGATTACTGTTGTAGAGTTAGGGCGTGTGTAATTTGGAAAGTTTACAATAACAATGTCAAAACCGAGAGATCTTAAATAATCAGCTAAATTTTGGTTGGTGCCATAATTTAAACCGGCATAGGTTAAGGCAATGCTTCTGGCATCACCCGGATCAAATCCATCTACTAAAAAAACCGGTTTGTCTAAAATACCGTCTACAGTGTCGGGGAAAATTTCGTATTCGCCTTGACCAAAAAAAGCGGCAGTTTCGCCAAAACCTTGATAAGGTATAGTAGCTGTTACGGTGTTAACCGCATTTGGAGCATTTGGGTTTTGATTGTTTCTGGCTGTGATTCCGTTTGTAGAGCCAACTTTTATTGTAAAAGATTGGTAGGTGGTTTCTCCGTTGCTGAACTCCAATCGACAATTTACAGTTTGTAAGCCTTCTTCATTGAAATGAATCGTGAAAGGTTGGTTTTGCACTATGTTATGCCATTGACCGTTCCCTTTATCTTGATAGGCTATATTGCTGATAGTTCGGTTAGTGGTGTTAAATATAAATGCATCTTTTAAAACAAAAGTAATCGTATTGGTTTTAGCTGTTCCGACCAAAGGTGAAATCAAGTTTGCACTATGACGTTCAAAAATGGTTGCTGAGCCTTCTTTAGGTTGGTATTGTTGGTTGGCGTTCAAAAAAACATCACTGCTTTCAATGGCATTGGCACTGATTTTTTCAAAATCGGTGATTAATACACTTAATGGAATTTCATTTTGTATGGCTCCCAATTTACCGGCGTTCTTCAATATTTCCAATTGAGGCAATCGCTTTAAAAAATCGGCTCTTTGTATTTCGTGGTACAACTGAATAAAATAGGAAGTACTCACGTCTTTTTGACGGGCTTTGGTAGCATCCGCTAAGCCGAAAACCCTGTCGTAGATAATTTTGGTTTGGCTTTTCTCTTGCAGCAAGTCACAGGATTTGTCTTGGCCGAAAGTAAATAGGGATAGTAAAGAAATTACCAAAAGCGTAATTTTTTTCATAGTTTCAATTTTTGATTTTGACGCTCGAATATACAAAAAATACCATTTGAATCGTAAAAAAAAGTCCGAGTGTAAACCCGGACTTTTTTGATTTTGAATAAGATACGATTATTCTCCTAAAAAAGGATAGCGATAATCGGCTGGTGTAACAAAGGTTTCTTTGATGGTTCTTGGCGAAACCCAACGCAATAAATTTTGCATCGAACCGGCTTTGTCATTAGTTCCTGAAGCTCTGGCGCCACCAAATGGCTGCATACCTACTACAGCTCCGGTTGGTTTGTCGTTAATGTAAAAATTTCCGGCGCTATTTTGTAAAGCCAAAGTAGCTTCTTCAATAGCATAGCGGTCTCTGCTGAAAATAGCTCCGGTTAAAGCATATTCTGAAGTTTCATCTACCAATTTTAAAGTTTCAGACCATTGAGCGTCTTCGTATACATAAACTGTCAATACCGGTCCGAACAATTCGGTTTCCATAGTAGTGTATTTCGGGTTGGAAGTCAATATTACGGTTGGTTCGATGAAATAACCTTTCGATTTATCGTAATTCCCGCCAAAAATTACTTCAGCGTCGGCATCTTGCTTGGCTTGGTCAATATATTTGGCCAATTTGTCAAAAGAACCTTCGTGAATTACAGCGGTGACAAAATTGGAAAAATCTTCCGGGCTTCCCATTTTGATGGTGGCCAATTCTTTGCCCATTTCATCTTTAATAGCCGGCCAAAGCGATTTTGGAAAATACGCTCTGGAAGCGGCGGAACATTTTTGGCCTTGGAATTCAAAAGCACCGCGAATGGTGTTGGCTACCACTTGTTTCACGTTAGCGCTTGGGTGAACCATCACAAAGTCTTTTCCTCCGGTTTCTCCAACGATTCTTGGGTATGTTTTATAGGTGTGGATGTTTTGGCCGATTTTTTTCCAAATTTCTTTGAATACGAAAGTGGAACCGGTATAATGTACTCCGGCAAAATCAGGACTCGCCAAAACGGTATCAGTAATCATAACCGGATCTCCGAACACTACGTTAATCACACCGTCAGGTACACCGGCTTCTTGGAATACATCAATAATGATTTTAGCTGAAAAAACCTGACTGTCGCTAGGTTTCCAAACCACAGTGTTGCCCATTAAGGCGGCACTGGCAGGAAGATTGGCAGCGATTGCTGTAAAGTTAAAAGGCGTAATAGCGTACACAAAACCTTCCAGCGGACGATATTCTACACGATTCCATACATCAGAAACCGATTTGGGTTGGTCGCTATAGATTTGTGTCATGAATTCCACGTTATAACGCAAGAAGTCGATTAATTCACAAGAAGCATCAATCTCAGCTTGGAAAATAGTTTTGGATTGTGCAATCATGGTCGCAGCGTTGATTTTAGCGCGGTAAGGTCCGGCAATCAATTCGGCAGCTTTTAAAAAAATAGCAGCTCTTTGTTCCCAAGCCATATTCGCCCATTTTTTTCTGGCTTCTAAAGCAGCAGCGATGGCTTGTTCAACGTGTTTTTTTTCGGCTAAATGATAGGTGCCAACCACGTGTTGGTGGTCGTGAGGTGCCGTCATGTTACGGGTATTACCGGTGCGGATTTCTTCGCTTCCGATATAATTAGGAACGTCAATAGTTTCGTTCCACATTTTTTGGTAGGCTGCTAAAACGGCTGCTTTTTCAGGCGAGTTAGGAGCGTATGATTTTACAGGTTCATTGACCGCTTTCGGGACATGAAAAAATCCTTTTGGCATATTTTAGAGTATTAGAGTGTTAGACATCTTAGAATTTCAGATAATCAGAATCTGAAAAACTGACACAAAAGTACAAAGGAATTTCCGATTTCTTAATACGGGAAGTCAAAGATTAACTTTGGAGAAACCTCGCTTTAGTTCAAAGCAAAAGGAGCGCTTAATTTGAAAGTCGGCACTATTACCTTGAACGTTTTGGTCGTAGTAAAGTTGATCATGTTGAAGTGACCGCTCATGGCTCCAAAAGGAGAAGCCAACAAACAACCCGAGTTGTAAGTGTGTTTTTCGCCAGGTTTGAGTACCGGTTTTTTGCCGATTACACCTTCGCCATCTACAATTTCTTTTTCATTGAGAGAATCTAAAATTTCCCAGTGGCGCGAGTTGAGTTGTACCGAATCTTTGCTGTGGTTTTCAATCGTAATTTCATAACTAAAGGCAAAATGAATCTTATAGTTTTTGAAGTAAGTACCTTCAAAACTAGTCAGAACCGAAATTTTAATGCCTCTTGTTATTTGTGAAACCATGTAGTATTCATTCTATTAGGTTGTCAAATTTACAAAAAATACGCTTGCTTAAGTGAATTAGATGTTAAATTTTGATTAGTAAGTGATATCAACGGAACTGGCAATTCCTTTGCCGATAATGCGGTCGTAACGTTGGTTGTTTTCGCGGTAATACACCAAGGCAAAATAATTGTTTTCGGTTTGGTGGAAGTTACCATCGATGGCGTTTTCTTCATCAACTTTACCGTTAGCATCCGCAATTACATATTGATAGTTGGTAAATCCTTGCTTGATCATGATGGCTTTTTCATAAATGGCTTTTTCAGCGTTATACTCCATTTTGTTTTCTTCACCTATGGCAAAACCGTTAAACATGCCATTAACATAAACCGACTTTTTACCAAAATAATTGGGTGCTGAGAGCGTAAAAAACACCCAAGCGTAATCGGCTTCAATTTCGTTGTTTTGGGCGTTGATGTTTTTAATGATGAAATTTCCGTTGATATCGGGATAGTAGGTGTAAGGTGCATTGGCTCTGGCTTCGTGCAAATACAAATGCGCATTGTAAATACCGCCGTTCGAATCTATTCTTCCGATGCTGTTGTTGGCCGCGCGGATGTCTTTGTTTTCAAAGAACAAAAACTCATTACCAGCCCAAAATTGGGTTTCACTGTCGTAGCGATAAATCAAATCGTTTCCGATAGTGTATTGCGGTTTGATTCCGGTAATCGCATTGTCAAATTTGCCGTTTTGCAACAACATTACTTTGACGTTTTGGAGCGGACTTTGGAAAGTGATGGTGGTCGACTTTATGGTGAAGTCTAAATTGTGTTTTTGATTGGTGACTGATAAGTTTCGGGCTCTTCTCACTTGCATGGGAACGGTTACCAATTCTTCGTACAAGATGAATTTTTTGGTAAAAACGACTTCTTTGTCATCGTTTAAAATCTTTAGAATATAGTTGCCGCTAACACGAAACTGAGTGAAACGGTTGGGGAAAGTCAATCGATAATGCGAATACAATTGTAAAGTGGTCAACGAATTGGTGTAATCTTGTATGCGCTGATCGTCGAAACCGTTCAGGTATTCGTTTTTAAATAATTGCGAAGGCTTCCAATCGTAATCGCAATGCGTGATGGTGTAAAAATAATTGGCTTCGTTGCCATACAAATCGTCAAACTGAAACTGAAAGGTATCGCCCAATCGGAAAATCGGAATGGCATTTTGACTGTTTTGGACAAAGCTGACAGTTTTGATATTATAGGGTGGCGGGATTTCTTTTTCAACTTGAGCAACAACGCAGCAAGTTAATAACAGCATACTTAAGGCAAAAATTCTTTGAATCATAGCTTTATTATCAGAATAGTAAAGATACTAATATATTCTGAACCAAAACAATGCCGAAAAGTATTTTTACTTGTAACAAATGGGAATGATTTCCCCTTTGGCCAAACAATATTTTTCTACCAATTCGGGGGCGATTTTATTAGTGTAGTCTTCCTCAATTACAGTAAAACCGATACTTCTCAATTTGTCGAAATAATCCCTGCCGTACACCCGAACGTGATCGTATTGACCAAAAATTTTGGCGCGTTCTTTTTGATCGGTGATGCTGTCATCCGAAAAAGTAACCGCTCTGGACAAATCTTGCGGAATTTGGAAAATGCCCATGCCGCCCGGTTTCAATACACGATACAATTCCTGCATGGCTTTAGTGTCATCCGGAATGTGTTCCAAAACGTGGTTGCAAAAAATAATATCGTAGTGGTTGTCTTCAAAAGGCAAGTTACAAATGTCAGCCTTCACATCTGCTAAAGGCGAAAGTAAATCAGTGGTTGTATATTCGATATTACTTTGCTTTTTAAAGCGTTTGTAAAATTCCTGTTCGGGCGCAAAATGCAAGACTTTCTTTTTGTCTTTGGCGGTGAAAAAATCGGTTTCGTTTTGCAAATACAACCATAACAAACGGTGTCTTTCCAACGAAAGTGTACTCGGAGACAACACATTATTTCTTTGGTTGCCGTAACCGTAAGGTAAAAACATGCGGAAACTTTTCCCGTCAATCGGATCCGTGAAACGACTGCCTTTCAAAACAAAAGCCAAAATCGGACGCACTACTATACTTAACCGAATTAAGATAGGTCTCGGAATAGTGTTTAAGATGAATTTGAATAATTTCTTCATTACAGCACTAATGGTTTTTGGCGGAATTCTTCTTCTTCTTCGTTACTCTCAATACCTAAAGCTTTATAAATATAGGCAAAAGTCGAAAGCAATTCGGGTTTGCCGTTTACCAAAGCAACATTGTGTTCAAAATGCGCACTTGGTTTTTTGTCTGCGGTTACTATTGTCCAGCCGTCTTTCAAGGTTTTGATGTTGCGACTTCCCATGTTAATCATCGGTTCGATAGCTACTACCATGCCTTCTACAAATAATTTGCCTCGACCTTTTTTGCCGTAATTTGGCATCTCGGGTGCTTCGTGCATCACGCGTCCTAAGCCATGTCCGACTAATTCTCGTACTACGCCGTAGCCATGTGCTTCAGTGTATTTTTGAATGGCATTACCCACATCTTCTACGCGGTTTCCTATTTTAAACTCGCGGATTCCTACGTACAAACTTTCTTTGGTAACTTGTAACAATTTTTTGGTCGCCGGTGCCACATCGCCAATTTCAAAAGTATAAGCGTGATCACCGTAAAACTCGTTTTTCAACACCCCGCAATCTACCGATACCACATCGCCCTCTTCGATAGGTCGGCTGGTAGGTAAACCGTGAACTACTTGCTCGTTTACGCTGGTCAATAAAGTCGACGGACAACCATACAAACCTAAAAATCCCGGAACCGCTTGATGGTCACGAATGAATTGTTCGGCTAATTTGTCGAGTTGTAAAGTAGTAACTCCGGGTTTTATTTCGGTGGCTATCATGCCTAAAGTTTTGGAAACCAACAAAGCACTTTCGCGCATCAATTCGATTTCTTCTGCTGTTTTTTGAATAATCATCTGCTGTAATTTAACTTTTGCATTGGGCTTGTTGCCGTGAATGAGGTTGCAAAAGTAATTATTTTACGCTTACTTATTCAGGATTGGCCATGATTTTAAACAGTTTGGCATTCGAATCGAAGTAGCGGTTTTCGATTAATAGTTTCGACAATTGAGCGGAAACTAAGTTGTTTTCACGTGTGTTGATTAAGAAAATTGAGCTTTCCCCAAAGGTAAATAACCGTTCTTCCGAAGTTAACATGGTGTTGTAATCTACCACTAAATTGTCAATCAACTGTTTCTGTTTTTCTAAGGAACTGATTTCGGTTTGTTGCGCTTTAATTTTGTTTTTCAACGATACTCGCTCCAAATCCAAATCGAATTTTACGTCTTGTAATTTGAACTTAGCCAATTGCAAACTACCGCGTTCTTTTCGCAAAAAAAGCGGGAAGTAAAAGTTCAAACCGACTTTGTAATCTTGAAAACGATAATTGTCAAAGTATCTTGGTTCGGACAAATACGAATACCCTAAATCGATTTTGGGCAACAACATATTGGCTTTGAGTTTTCGATCTACCTCGAGCATTTCGATTTTTTGCTCCAAAGCGTTAATCTTCGGATGGTTATCTAAAGATGGATTGTCCAACATTAAGTCGTTGGTTCGCAAGGTTTCTTTAATAGTAAGCACTAAATTTTCTTCCGGAATGATGTCGTCTTGCAGTTCGAGTGGCACATTGTTTTCCAACCACAGGAAGTTGGCCAACTCCAATTTGGCTTTGGCCAGTTTCAACTGTGATTCTTCCAAACTCAATTTTCTGTTTCTAACAATAATGCCGGCTTCTACGCTGTCAATAGCCGGTTTGTCGCCTTGTTCGATCGACTTGGCGATGCCTTGATAACGGATATTGGCATTGTTGAGATAGGTTTGATATAGTGTAACTTCATTATAGTTTCGTTTCCAATTGAAATACGCCACCGAAGCGTCGTATAAAACCGAAACGGCCATTAAATTTCTTTCGGCTTGACTCAATTTTACTTGAATTTTAGCCTTGCGCAAATCGGCCATGCGTTGGTTGATAAACAAACCTTGTCCCAAAGGCACCGAAATTCCCAAAGAAGTCAACCCTTGATTGGGAACGGTGTTTTCCGGATTGAGGTAAATGCCTTCGTTGTTGTCGAAACCGGCTTTGATTTCTACACCGTACCAAGTCGGGATTTTAAAACTGCTGTTTAAAATCGAATAGTATTGGTTGTCTTTGAATTTCTTTTGTTCAAAATCGACTTCAATTTTCGGGTCGAAACCGCCGCGCGCCATCATTAAATTGGCTTGTGCCTGATTGATTTCTAAGTTGGCGCTTTTCACCAGCGGATGGTATTTTTTGACAAAGCCCAAAAACTCATTGTAGGTAAGTTCTTTGGTAGTGTTTTGACCCCAAACCGAAAATCCGAGCAATAAAAAACCTATGAGAATCGATTTCATTATTTTTTGTCTTTTTGAGTACTGTTTTTAGGCTGATAATAGTTTGGCGGAAATCCGTTCAGCGTACGCCAAATTTCAAACCAAACCGGTACATTGTCGAGTAAGGCTAAGGTTTGTGCGCCCGAACCGATGCTGATTTGTTTTGGCCAGGCTTCTTCGTTTTCATCCGGCGCAATCAAAACGCGAAATTTACCATTGTCGCTGATGAAGTTTTCGATGGCTACAATTTTACCGCCGAAAGTTCCGTAAGACAAATTTGGCCAACCCGAGAAGACAATAGTAGGCCAACCGTCGAACCAAATTCGGACTTTTTCTCCTTTGTGTAACAACGGTAAATCGGTAGCCGAAACAAAAGTTTCTACCGCAATGTCGTATTTGGCCGGCATGATACTCACAATCTGAGTGCCTTCTTTAATGGTTTCACCGATTCCCGATTGCAATGCACGGTTAACATAACCACTTTGCGGCGCTTTGATGTAATACATCCCGTTTCGGATTTGGTAATTGGTGTATTGGTTTTTGAGTTTATTGACTTGGGCTTCAGTATCGTACTGACTACTTAAGGCCGTAAACCTGTCGCTGCTGGCTTTTTGCTCTTTCTCGTTGTATTCGGCTATGATACGATTAACTTCTACTTTGGCGTTAATCAATTCGTTTTCGCTGGCCAATAATTTGTTTTCCTGCGTGATGATTTTGGCTTCGGTTTCTTGCAATTTCAAGCGTTTTTCTTCCACATCGGTCATTGGTTTCAGGCCTTCTTTATTTAAGGCCAAGGAACGATTGAACTGGGTAGTGGCGATTTTAATTTGTGTACGCACGGCTACCAAATCCATACTGTCGCTTTTGACTTTTAAGATGGCTTGACGGATTTTGTTTTGGGCTTGTTGTAATTTGAGTTGGCGTTCGTTTCGAATGGCTTCAATTTGACCTTCCAACGAAACTACTTTACCGCCGTAGGATTGTCCGGCCATTTCTTTGGCTTTAAGTTGGCTTTCGGTGTTTTTAACCAAATTTGGATCCAGGTAGTCTTCTTTGGTTTCCGAAATGAATAAAATTGTGTCGCCTTTTTGTACAAAATCACCTTCTTTAACGTACCATTTTTCTATTCTTCCGGCAATAGCCGAGTGAATGGTTTGCGGTCTTTGATCCGGTTTTAGCGTCGTTACAGCACCCGAACCTGAGATGTTTTGCGTCCAAGGCAAGAACAAAATCAATAAACCAAATAGGGAAACGCCTCCAATTATTTTATTCAAAACTTTGTAATGCGGGCGATCACTCAGCGTTTTAAAAGTGCTGTATTTTTCTATGGTTTCGCCAATTCGATTGTTGTTAGAAATATTAAGCATTTCGATTACTGTTTAGTGTCGTTAATAATTTTTCCGTCGCTCATGGTGATTTTTCGGTTGCATTTTTGTTTCCAATAGTCGTTTTTGGAGGAAACAATCAGCGTCCATTTATTCTCGTTTGAAGTGATAAAATCAATTACTTCTTGCGCTGCATCGTTGTCCATTTTATCTAAGGCATCTTCGTAGAACAATATCTTCGGACGATTGATAATGCTTCGGGCCAATAATATTTTTTGGGCATTGGAAGAAGACAGTTGCTTGCCTTCCGGATAAATTTTGGTATCCAATCCTTTAGGTAACGATTTGATGAAGTCGCCCAATTTAACGCTGTCAATCGCCCATTTTAAATCGTCTTGAGAAACCAATGGGTTGTTAAAAGTAATGTTTTCCAAAATGGTGCCTTCAAACGGTGTTTCGCCGGTGATAATGGTATTGATTTGCGAGCGATATTGTTCTAAGTCGATTTTGCGGTAGGTGTCATCATTAATGTAAAACGAACCTGAAGTTGGTTTCATTAAACCAGATAGAATTCTGATTAAGGTGGTTTTTCCCGAACCGTTGTTGCCTTCTAAATAAATTTTGTCCGATTGTTCGATAGTGAGGTTTATCTTTTCCAACACATAATCGGTGGCATCGGGAAATTTGAAGCTTAAATTCTCCGCCGCCAATTGGATGTTGGTGTAGCAATAGTCGGCCGGTTTAGACGATGTTTCTTCAATGTCTAAATCGGTTATTTGACCAATTTTTTCTACTGCAGTTAAAACATCGTACAAGGTTTCTAATCCGATGATGATTTTTTCTACCGAGTTAATCACCAATAAAATGATAATTTCCGCAGCTACGAACTGACCTATGTTCATTTTTTGATTCAAAACCAAATAACCGCCAATGAGTAATAATCCGGCTGTAATGATGATTTTAAAGATGATTAATTGGGTAAATTGTCTTTTAATTACCCCGAAATGTTTTTCGCGATGGGTTAAATATTCAGCTACCAAGCGGTCGTTTTTGGTCAAGGCAAAGTCGAAATTAGATGTTTTTTTAAAGCTGAAGTTGTTTCGCGCCATTTCTTGTAACCAGCTTACCACTTTATATTTATACTTCGATTCTTTCAAACTACTTGACAAACCCGAGTTGTAAGAGAACTTAAAAATAATATACAACAAAGCCATCAAAAAGATACCAAAGAAGATAAAAAACGGATGGTAAAGCGATAGTAATATGATTCCGAAAACAATTTGCAACAAAGCCGAAGAAAAGTCGATCAATAATTTTGACGCTCCTTTCTGAATAGTCAAAGTGTCGAAAAAGCGATTGGCCAATTCGGGCGGATATTGGTTGTGCAAAGCTTCCGTTTTAATTTTGGGCAAACGATATCCGAATTCAAACGAGGAACGAATGAATATTTTTTGTTGTAAATTTTCTGTGATGCGCAATTGCATCAACGATAAAATGCCAACCAATGCCACACCCGCAATTACAATGAAGACCAATACAATCCAAGAAACGCTTACTCTTCCGGATTGGATTAAGTTGATGATGGCCTGAATTCCGAGTGGTAAAGACAAGCTGACCAACCCGGCAAAGATGGCGTAGAAAAATACCTGTGTGATGTCTTTGCGGTCGAGTTTGAGTAGGTTAATTAACCTTTGAGACGCTGTTATAGCCATAATTATTTGCTTAAGATTTTTTGGGCCAAATCAATGTAAAATTGCGTTGGCGAATTGTTTTCGTTACAATTGGTAATGGTTTTTAAATGGTCTTTTAAAAAGTGTTGGTGCAATGAACCTTCTACTATAGAAGAAGCCAAACTTTTGGCAAAAGCATAATCCGGATTCACTTCCTGAATAATGTCGATGATGCGATTGATTACCCTTTTGTAAACCAAAAAGTAACCTTCTTTGTTTTCTTCGTCTACTTCTTTTGTTAACAATGTTTTGGTGAATTCGGCTATGATGATTTTGTTTAAAATCGATTCATTGATATGTAAAGTACTCGAATCATCTTCTATTTTTTCGGTTACTATCGTAATGGCTCTTTTTAATTTTTCCATCGGATCAGGAATATTGGTGGTCGAAATAACCATGCGGTATTCCAACCAACCCCAATACCAAGAAGATAAATACAGCAAGAGTTTGTGTTTGCTCTCAAAGTAACGGTATATTGAGCTTTCGTTTGAACCGATTTGCTCGCCTAACTTTTTGAAGGTAAAATTCTCAAAACCAATATCATCCATTAAGAGTATGCTTTTTTGAATGATTTTTTTACCTAAATCTGAGGTCTCCGGATTTTTTACAAATAGTTTCGGATTTACCGTAATCGAGATGTTGGATAAGATACTATTCATGTTGTTTTATTTATGAGGAACCGATTTGATTGTTTTCATTTGGATTACATCGACTAAAAAGGCAAAAGCCATCGAGAAATAGATGTAACCTTTCGGGATTTCAAAATGCAGGCCTTCAGCAATCAATGAAACGCCAATCATCATTAAAAAGCACAAGGCTAAGATTTTAAAAGAAGGATGTTTGGCAATAAACTCACTAATCGGTTTAGCCGCTGCCAGCATAATTACTACCGTGACAATTACTGCAGTATACATCACCCAAAGTTGTTGTACCATGCCAACCGCTGTGATGATGGAATCGATGGAGAAAACCAAATCCAACAAAACAACTTCGCCCAACAACTTTCCGAAAGAGGCCTTTTTAATAGGTGTTGGTTCGTTGGATTGTAATGCTTCGGTTTTGTGGTAAATCTCTTTGGTGCTTTTGTAAATCAGAAACAATCCGCCGACTATCAAAATAAGACCTTTTCCGGTAAAATCGATGTCTGATATGCGGAACAAGGTTTGGTCCAGTTTTAAAATCCATGAAATCAAGGCCAACAAACACAAACGCATAATTAGTGCTAATCCGATTCCCCAAAACCTTAGTTTGTTCCGTTGGCTTTCAGGTAATTTATCGGCTAAAATAGAGATGAAAATAATGTTGTCAATCCCCAGAATTACTTCTAAGGCAATCAAAGATAATAACGGAATAATGGCTTCTGTCATCATAGTTATTCTAATATTAATTTAAATCCGAAGTTCAAATTTCTCATGTCAGGTAGGTTCGCGTCAACCTTGTTGTTTTTAAAATCCAAAAAGCGCAAATGATCCAGGCGCATGATTTGTTTGGGTAATTCCATAAAGTCGTTGTCGTTCAAATACAACAATTCCAAAGATTTCATTTTGTCAAACTGTTTGGGAAGCGATTGTAATTTGTCGTTTTCCAAATGTAATTCTTTTAAGCTACTCAGGTTGCTCAAAACGTCCATGCTTTTTTCCAAATCGAATTGCTTTTCGTCATTCAAATACAATACTTGTAATTTGGACAAGCTCTTCAGGGTTTTGGGTAACACTTTAAAGTTGTTGCCGCTCAAGTCCAATGTTTTTAATTTACTCAGTTTCGAAAGGCCTTCCGGAATAACCGTTAAATTGTCGTTTTTCAAACTCAAGTATTCCAGGTTGGAAAATACAGACCAATCAATCTTGTCTAAGTTGATTTGCTGATTGCTCAGGTCTAAATTAACTACCTCTTTGGGCGAACGCAAAGCTTCTTCTAAACTCACCACTCTCTTGTTGTCGGCTACCGGAATAGATTGTGATGACAAACTATTAATCCCGCCGAGAAATCCTAAAACTAAAATCACAATCTTTTTCATAGCTATTGATTTTGAATGTATTTGACTGCAAAGATAATAGTAAAACTATTAATATTGAAATTTTAACTTTTATTTAAAAGTAGTTCATTACGGCTTTATGAGAAATGTCATATTTTTATAAGGATTTGAGGTCTAATTTTGGACAAAATTTTAGTTATGAGCAAATATGTCACCGCTGCGGACGCAGTTAAAGTGGTTAAATCGAACGATCGAGTGTATGTTCAAGCTGCGGCTGCAACACCTACTGTGTTAACCAAAGCGCTAGCCGAAAGAGCAGCTGAGTTACGAAATGTTGAAGTTTGTCATTTACACACCGAAGGCAATGCGCCTTATGCCAATCCCGATTTAGCCGATAGTTTTCACGTCAATTCATTTTTTATTGGTGCCAATGTGCGCCACACGTTAAAAGCCGGAAACGGTTCGTATACACCGGTATTTTTAAGCGAGTTGCCGCATTTGTTTCGCAAAAAAGTCTTGCTGATTGATGTGGCTTTTATTCACGTTTCGCCACCCGACAGACACGGTTATTGTTCGCTGGGCGTTTCAGTTGAAGCTACTGTAGCTGCTATAGAAAATGCCAAAATTGTTATCGCGCAAGTCAATCCGCAAATGCCGAGAACTTTTGGCGATGGTATTTTACACGAATCCGAAATTGATTATTTGGTGGCTGTCAATGAACCTATTTTTGGTCATGAACCAACGTCTTTTTCTAAAGAAGAAGAAAAAATAGGCGAGTATGTAGCTTCCTTGATTGAAGACCGAAGCACCTTGCAAATGGGCATCGGCTCAATACCCAATGCCGCTTTGAGTAAATTGACAAACCACAAAGATTTAGGCTTACACACTGAGATGTTCTCCGACGGTGTCATCGATTTAATCGAAAGCGATGTTATTAATTGTAATTACAAAGGCACCTTGCGTGGTCGCGTTTTAGCTACCTTTTTAATCGGTTCCAAAAGATTGTACGATTTTGTAAGCGACAATCCGTTTATTGAAATGAAGGAATCTTCTATGGTAAACGATACCGCACGCATTCGCAAAAATCCGAAAATGGTGGCGATTAATTCCGCAATAGAAGTTGATGTTACCGGTCAGGTTTGTGCCGATTCTATTGGGGCAAACATGTATTCCGGTGTTGGAGGTCAAATGGATTTCATCCGAGGCGCTTCATTAAGCGAAGGCGGAAAAGCCATCATTGCTTTGCCTTCCATTACCAAAAAAGGGGAGAGTCGAATCGTACCGTATCTCAAACAAGGCGCCGGTGTAGTAAGCACGCGTTCTCATGTGCAATACATCATCACCGAAAACGGCATAGCCAATTTATACGGTAAAACCCTTAAGCAACGCATCGACGAGATGGTGAAAATTGCGCATCCAACCCATCAGGAAAACATCGAAAGAAGTTATTATGAAATGTTGAAATAAAAAAAGCCCCGAATCTTCGGGGCTTTTTTATAGTCTTACTAAAAGTGATTTTCCGGTCATGACTTCCGGTTTCGGAATGTCCATCAATTCTAAAATGGTTGGCGCAATATCGCCTAAAACGCCGTCATGCACTCTAATATGGTCTTTGTCGACCAAAATAATCGGCACCGGATTTGTTGTATGCGCCGTGTTCGGCGAACCATCCGGGTTAATCATGGTTTCGCAATTCCCGTGATCGGCTATAATTATAGTAGTGTAGTCATTTGCCAAAGCGGTTTCAACCACTTCCTTCACACAAACATCAACAGCTTCACAAGCTTTAATGGCAGCTTCCATTACGCCGGTATGACCCACCATATCGCCGTTGGCAAAATTCAAACACACAAAGTCAACTTCGCCTTTTTCCAATTCGGGAATCAAAGCATCTTTGAGTTCGTAGGCGCTCATTTCGGGTTGTAAATCGTAGGTAGCCACTTTGGGAGAGTTTCTTAAAATTCGGGTTTCGCCTTCAAACGGCACTTCGCGTCCACCCGAGAAGAAAAACGTAACGTGTGGATATTTTTCGGTTTCGGCAATGCGAATTTGTTGTTTTCCGGCTTTTTCCAACACTTCGCCTAAGGTTTCGGTGATGTTGTCTTTATCGTAAATTACGTGTACGTTTTGATAGGTGTCATCGTAATTGGTCATCGTTACGTAATACAAATTGAGTTTGTGCATGTTGTGTTCGTGGAAATCCTTTTGCGATAAGGCTTCGGTTAATTCGCGACCTCTATCGGTTCTGAAGTTGAAGAAAATCACCACGTCATCGTTTTGAATTTTAGCCAAAGGTTGGTTGTTGGCATCTACTTTCACCAAAGGTAAAATGAATTCGTCGGTTACGTTTTCGGTATAACTATCGGCTATGCTTTGTGTTAAATCAGTAGTGTGTTTTCCCATGCCGTTGACCACTAAATCGTACGCCAATTTTACGCGTTCCCAACGTTTGTCTCGGTCCATGGCATAATAACGACCAACAACTGAAGCTATTTTTACCGAAGTATTTCCGATGAATTTTTCCAGGTCTTCAATATAACCTTTACCCGATTTCGGGTCAACATCGCGCCCATCAGTAAAGGCGTGTATAAATACGTTTGACAAACCAAATTCCTGAGAAGCGTCTATCAAACCACGCAAGTGCGATGTATGCGAATGCACGCCGCCATCGGAAACCAATCCTAAAAAGTGAACGGCTTTATTGTTGGCTTTGGCGTATTCAAAAGCAGCCACCAAAGGCTTTTCTTGTGCCATGGTTTTGTTGGCTACGGCCAAGTTAATTTTGGCCAAATCCTGATACACGATTCTACCGGCGCCTAAGTTCATGTGTCCCACTTCTGAATTCCCCATTTGTCCTTCGGGTAAACCTACGTTCAAACCGTCGGTTCTTAATTGGGCGTTCGGGTATTGTTTGTATAAACCATTAATAAACGGTACATTGGCGTTGTCAATAGCGGAAACTTTCGGGTCGGGTGATTTGCCCCAACCGTCTAAAATCATCAGGATTACTTTCTTGTTCATGAGAAAAATTTTACCCGACAAAGATAAGGGATAAAATTGATTTTTTAGAAGCGTTCTCTCGTTTTAGGTTTGGTAAACGAATTGTAAAAACGAGAATTTTTAACCGAGTTGTAATCGATAAAATAACGAACGCTGATAGAGAATACGTGATTCAAATTATCGTTGTTCAAAGCGTCGCGGAAATTAGATTCAAACTGTCGGTTGAATTCTCTACTAAACAAACTCGAATTATTCCGGTACAAAACCGATACCTGACTGCCGGGAGCGAACCACCAAGAATAGGTTAGGTCTAAATTCCATAAGTTGAGGTTAGAGTTGCGGTTTTCGGTGTAGGTTGTATTGCTTTCAAAACCGCCGTCGTCTTGTAAGGTCAAAATATCGTGGTTGGTTACAAACGACCAATAGTGGCGAACATTCAGATTGAAGTTCATTTTATTATTGATGGAATACTTTCCTTGCAAGGTATTGGTATAGGTCACTCGGTTTCTTCTGGCGAAGATAGTATTGTCGTTTTCGTCAAAAGCAATCCAGCCGATATTGTTGTTTTGTCGGTTAAACGTAAAATTGTAAATCAAAGCAAATCGGTCGCTGAAACGGTATCTAGGACTGATGACAAAACCATAATTCATGCGGTCTTTTTCGTTGAATTTCGTGGCAAAAGGATTTACATCTAAGGCAAATTTCCGATTGTAATTACTAGAAAAATAGAAATACGCATTAAAGCTTTCCGGTATCGTGACAAACTTTTCTTGGTTTTCTGATCGAGGTTCGTAAAAATCGTAAATTTTTAACGGACTTATAGTAGCGCCAAAGCCGTAGTAGTCGTTCTTTTTGTCGGTAGTGTTGAAGTTCAAACGAGAGTAACCCGATTGAATGCGACCGGTTCGGTTGTCAAATTCTACGTAATTGTTCAGGTTTGTAAAAAAGGTGTTGAAAATCTTATTAGGATTTAAAATCCGGTAACTCGAGTTAAGGTAAAATCCATGATAGTGGTTTTGGAAGTTAATCCCTAAGTCGTTGTTGTCAAAATCATCTGAGGCATAAACACCGCCAATACTGTAGCGGTATTTCCCGCTGGTTTCGCCTAAATTGAAATAGGCACTAGTACCTTTTTTATCTTCTAAATCAAAATGGTTGTTGACGTAACTGTACTTGAAATTTCCCGAAAGATTGTATGTGTTTTTCTTGGTGTTCAAGTCCCAAACCAAGGCAGAAACATTGGCGTCACGAAATTCGCCGTTTCGAGTTACGTTAGTGTTAACCAAAGATACGGAAGAGTTTTTGCGAAAACGTTGGTCGAGTACCAATACATTGTAATTGGTTAATGGCGATAGTGTTTCGAGTCGGGTTTCACCGGTATCATTATTTCTGATATGTACGCTTGTTTTTTCAGAAACCGCATTCAATACGCCGATGCCCAATCCGTTTTTTGTTCGCCCTGATACTTTGAAAGCGTTGATGAGTTTTATGGTACTGGGTTGGTCAATGACGGTTTCATTGTCGGCAAGGGTTAAGTAATCCGGTGTTTCTCCTATTCTTCGGGTATACAACAAATCACCTTTGTTAAATAAATCCGTTCCTTCGGTAAAGAAAGGGCGGTTTTCGGTAAATTGTTGTTCAAAAGCCGTTAAGTTCAATTCTACATTGTCAAATTTCGTCTGACCAAAATCGGGTATCAAAATGGCGTCTAAGGTAAAGGCATCGTTAATCCCGTATTTGATATCCATACCGCCGCGTAATTCTCCGTAAGTTCTTTGGGAAGTATTGGAATAAAAATACTGGGAAGCGTAAGGAATCAAAAATAATCGGGTAGGCGTTTCGATGTTTTCGATGCCTTCTAATATTCCGGCTTGTATGCTTTCGTTTTCGATTTTTCGGTCTAACAATGACCAAGAATATTGTTGGCGATCACGGCGAATTTCTCGGTAAAAATTCAATCCCCAAGTTTGCTTTTTTTCAGAAGGAAATCGGAGAGCAGCATAAGGGATTCGCATTTCAACCGTCCACCCGAAATTGGTAATTTCCACATGGCTGTCCCAAATCGCATCCCAAGAAAAATCTTCTCCGTAGGTTTCCGTATAAACACCGTCTTGCTGAACACCTGCAGCACTCACGAAAAAGCGAAACTCTTGTTGACCGTCGTTGTATCCGTTGAGCAAAACGCCAAAATGATCGGCTACAGCAAAGTCGTCTCTTAGGGTAAATTCGCTTAAAATTTTAGAAGGTTCGTCATCGTATAATGTGGCAGCGATGTAGATGGCGCTGTTGTCGTAAATCACTTTGACTTCGGTTCTTTTACCCTCGGCGATAGGTTTGCCGTTGTCGGGTTCTATCATCAAGAAATCTTTGGCAACATCGGCGTTGGTCCATGAAGTTTCAGTGAATTTGCCATCAATTACTATTTTTTCGGAAGTGCTTTTAGTTAAAAGCGTTTTCTTTTGTCCCAATGCCATGCTTGAGAAAAGCATAGCCAAGCCGAAAAAAAAGTAAGAATGGTTAGACATTTAAATGGGCGTTAGACCAACAAAAGTAATTATTTAATTCATATTTCCAACCCTCTTTCAAATAAAAACGGATTGATTATTATGGCGTTAAAAGATTAAAATTTGCTTAATTGATGCAGAAAAATTTGCTTTACTTAATTTATACTTTATATTTGCCCTACCCATGTCTGATCCTAAACCTATTAATGTCAATGAATTATAAGTCTTTTTCTTTAATTTTTTTGTTTTTGTTGATGTCTTTCAACAGTTTTCCCGACAAAACAAATACCGCTTTTATTTCTGAAAAACCAGTTATTGATGCCGAGTCTAAGATAGTGGCGGTCTATCATCAGTTGGATGCCAATTCTTTCGCATTGCCTAGTTTTGAGAGCTTTTCCGTGGCCTTAGAAGGTTTTCAATTGTTGAAAGAGAAGGGTATTGTTAAGAAAAACATACTGACTTTAGTTGATTTCAGTTTGGCTTCTACTGCCAAACGACTTTGGGTAATCGACTTAGACCAAAATAGGGTTTTGTTTCAAACTTTGGTAGCGCACGGCAGAAATACCGGCGAAGATTTTGCTAAGGCTTTTTCCAATAAAGCAGAGTCTTTCCAAAGTAGTTTAGGGTTTTATGTAACGGCCGAAGTTTACAACGGAAAACACGGTTTGTCTTTGAAATTAGACGGTTTACAAAAAGGATTAAACGATAAAGCTCGCGAGAGAGCGGTGGTTATCCACGGAGCCGATTATGTTTCCGAATCTTTTATCAAACAAAACAAGCGTTTAGGCAGAAGTCAGGGTTGTCCGGCTGTTCCGGTAGAAATGAACGAAAAAATCATCAATGCGATTAAAGACAAATCTTGTTTGTTCATTTACCATCCAACCGCTAAAGAAGAGATCGTAGCTAAATTAAGCGCTTAATTTTTTCCACATTACATAGTGTATTCCGATGCCTTCAATATTGAAAGGTGTTCCTTGTATAGTATATCCTAATTTTTGGTAAAAACCTTTAGCGTTTTCTCGGGCATTAAACCATATCAGTTCACAATCGGAATCGAGTAATACCTTTTCGCAATACTGCACTAATTCTTTGCCATAGCCTTTACCTTGGTTGTGTTCTAAAACCGCCATACCTCTGATTTGCTTCTGACGGGTTTCTGTAAACAGCGGATTTGAAGTCTCAAACACCGAAATAATACCCTGCAAACTGTCATCTTCAAACAAACCGTAATGTTGGGTTGTTGGAATGTCATCGCCCTCAAAACGACAAGAGTCGATAGGTTTGCCTTTTCTCAACACTTCATGTCGGACAGGATAGCTTGCTTCAGCTGTTATTTTTCGAATGGTAATCATTAGTCTTTTTCTAACGTTTTGGTTTTGTTTGGGTTATAAATGGTCTCTGATTTTACAATAATTTTTTTTAAAAAAATTTGCATCAAAGGAAACTTATTCTATATATTTGCACTCACAAATGCGGAAGTAGCTCAGTTGGTAGAGCTCCAGCCTTCCAAGCTGGTTGTCGCGAGTTCGAGCCTCGTCTTCCGCTCTTAAATGAAAACCTCTAATTTACGTTAGAGGTTTTTTATTTTTTACAGTGTTCTCAAAAACGCCAAATCGGTTTCCAAGGCCAATTCTTCCGCTTCTTTATTCGGCAGAAACAATCGGGCAGTTAAAGGTCCTTTCAATACAATAGTATGATTGTTTACTTCTAACCAACTGCCTTCACGCAAACCTAAAACAGGTGTTGTATTAAAGGCATGAAATTCTGTAATTCGGGTTTCCCGCGTTTCGCCCATGTGTGTGCTGTTTGCATCGGGATCCAGGTAATGCGGATTCAAATTAAAAGGAATAACGCCTAAAGTTGCAAAACTTGGCGGATATACTATCGGCATATCATTCGTGGTTTGCATACTGATGCCGGTAATATTGCTGCCTGCACTGGTGCCTAAGTAGGGCGTTCCATGGTTTAAAACTTCGGCTAAAACGGTCATCACTTCTTTATCGTACAGTTGTTTTACCAATAAAAAGGTGTTGCCGCCTCCGGTAAAAATACCTTGTGCTTTCCGAATGGCTTCGACAGGATTTTGAAATTCATGTAAGCCTTTGACCGATTTATCAATGGCGCTGAAAACTTCTCGAACTTTAGCAGTGTAGTCATCGTGACTGATGCCGCCGGGACGGGCATAAGGGATAAAAAGTATTTCGTCACAAGCTTTAAAGTGTTGCGCCAAAGTAGGCAACAAATAATCCAAATATTTTCCTCCGTGCACTGTTGAGGTACTCGCTATAATTAGTTTTTTCATTGTTTTTGCTGATTCTCCTTCAAAAGTACAGCTTTTACCGCTTTTAATTAACATAAAATTACCATGTTGTTGGGATTTATTTAGGAATGGCAGCCTATATTTTTAACCCTACAAATTTGGTCTATGAAAATCAGTTTGAAAATAATAGCAGTGTTGCTGATTGGGCATGTGGTTCAGGCTCAAAAGATTTCCGATAAAGTGCTGAACGGGAAAGTAGTTTCCGAAGCGGTTAATTTGGATGGTATTTATGTGATTAATTTGAATACGGATCAAACGGCGACTACGGCAAGTCAAGGTTTTTTTTCCATCAATGTCAGCGTAGGTGATACTTTGATGTTTGCAGCGCTACCCATCAAAGGTTTAAAACGCGTGATTACGGAAGCCGATTTCGACCAAAAACTTGTGTTTATTAAGTTGGAACCAATGATTCATCGGTTGAATGAAGTAGTGATTAAGCAGTATAAACACATCAATGCAGTCGATTTGGGTATTGTGGCACCAACAATAAAAAAGTACACACCGGCTGAAAGAAGACTGAGAACTGCTAATGGAGATGGAATTGAAGGAAATACAGACGGAAGCAGTGGTGCTTCGGTTGGATTAGATCCTTTATTTAATTGGATGTCGGGCAGAACAGCGCTATTAAAGAAGGAGTTGGAAGTTGAACGAAAAGAAACCTTATTACAGCGAATAGAAAATCAGTTTGGGCTCAGTTATTGCATTGACAAACTTAAAATTCCGGCCGAATACGTGAAAGGTTTTTGGTATTATATAGTGGATGAACCTAAATTTGTAGCAGCCATGAAAACTAAGAATAAGGTAATGACTGCTTTTGTCTTGGCAGAATTGGCCACAAAATATATCAGTCTGCAACAAGCGGATGCAAAATAGTATGCTTACTTTTGAAAAAAAGACTTTAATGAAACCACTGTACCTTGTTTTCGCTTTAATTATCTCCGTTACGGGTTTTGCGCAATCCGGCGAATTGTTTTTTTTGAAAGGGAAAGTGGTTACTACAGTGAAGGAACTTCGCGAGGTGAATGTTTACAACTTACGCTCGGAATCATCAACTGCTACTGATGAAACCGGAAATTATTCTTTGTTTGTTAAAGTGGGCGACACCTTACGGTTTCAAAGTCTACAAACAGAAACTAAAAAAATAGTGCTGACGGAAGCCGATGTCAAGAAATCATTGTTGGTTACCCAATTACTGCCTAAAATAATCGAGCTAGAGGAAGTGGAAATTCAGGACCACAGCAACATTAATGCAGTTTCATTGGGCATTTTAGACAAACCGGCCAAGAAATATACACCGGCTGAAAGAAGATTGAAGACAGCTACCGATTTAGACGCAACAGCATCAGCGGGTATGATGGCCGGTGGCTCAATAGGTTTAGATCCGATTTTAAACGCCATTTCAGGACGAACTGAAATGTTAAAAAAGGAATTGGAAGTAGAACGCAAAGAGCGATTGATAACCAAGGTAGAGAACCAATTCAAGCCGGAGTATTTTACCAATCGCCTAAAAATTCCGAGTGAATACGTCAAAGGATTTCTGTATTATATTGCAGATGACAGCAAATTAGACGAGTACATGAAAAAGAAAAACAAAGGATTGGCCAAATTCCGTTTGAGCGAATTGGCTTCTCAGTATTTGACGTTGTTAAAAAATGGAAAAGAATAAAGGTTTATGAAGAAAGCAATCAAAATATCGGCTTTACTCATTCTTTTTATCGGATTAACTTCCATGTCTGTGCATCGCTTTTATGTTGGTATTTACCAAGTCGATTTTGTGCCACAAAAAAAGCGACTTGAAATCACTACTCGCATTTTTATGGACGATTTGAATGATGCTTTGACCAAAGCCTACAAAAAACAAACGAATATCGGGGACCAAAAGGAAACGCCTGAAGATGTAACCTTGATGAAAAAATACTTGTCAGATAAGTTCAAGATTTATCTCAATGGTCAGCTCAAGACCATGAATTTTCACAGTCACGAACAAGAAAACAATGTGATAATTTGTTATTTAACAGTAAAAGAAGTCTCGAAAATCACTAAGATGGAAGTTGAAAACAGTATTCTTACAGAGCTTCATGACGAACAGCAAAATATCATTCAATTTAACAATAATGGCAAAAAGCATAACCTATTGTTGTCTTCCTCAACCACTAAAGGAATGTTAAAATAGTTTTCTTTAGCGTGGCTAATCCCCAATTTTATTTTATTTTTAGCCCTTTAAAGAAAATTCTATGAAGCGTACTTTTCAGTTTGTAGCCTTTTTGTGTTGTATGTCTATGGGTTTTGCCCAAGCTCAGGAAACACCTAAAACCAATAAAACCGACGAAAGAAATCCGGATAAATTTAAGCAAATGTACGACTTGTTGGCTACGCCTAACATGTACAGAACAGCATCAGGGGCTCCGGGTCCGGAGTATTATCAGCAACAAGCGGATTATAAGATAGACGTTGAATTAGATGATAAAAACCAACGCCTTTACGGTTCGGAAACCATTACTTATACCAACAATGCCAAAGAAGCCTTAGATTATTTATGGGTGCAATTGGATCAAAATGAAAAAGCCAGAAACTCCAATTCGCCATTGGTGGAAAACAGCAAAACCGATCCGGCCATTTCGGCGCAAACTTTCTCCAGAAAATATTTAGAAGAAGATTTCGACGGTGGTTTCCGCATAGAATACGTTAAAGATGCCCAAGGTAATCCAATGAAATATACCATCAACCAAACCATGATGCGTATCGAGTTGCCGAAACTATTACAACACAAAGAAAAAATTACGTTTTCCATCAAATGGTGGTACAACATCAATAATTACATCATCGACGGTGGCCGTTCGGGTTACGAACATTTTGAAAAAGACGGCAATAATTTGTATGTGTTGGCCCAATTTTATCCTCGAATGGCGGTTTATAATGATGTGGAAGGTTGGCAAAACATGCAGTTTTGGGGTTCGGGCGAATTTGCGCTGACTTTCGGAAACTACGAAGTTAGCATTACCGTTCCTGCCGATCATATCATGGAAGCTACCGGAACTTTGATGAACCGCAGCGAAGTTTTTACTCCGGAACAATTAAAACGTTATGCTTTAGCCGAGAAATCTTTTGACAAACCGGTAATTGTGGTAACGCAAGCCGAGGCTGAAGCTGCTGAAAAAGGCTTTTCAGATAAGAAAAAGACTTGGAAATTCAAAGCTGAAAATGTGCGCGATTTCGGGATTTCAACTTCCAGAAAGTTTATCTACGATGCCATGGCGGTAAAAACAGGAAGTACTACTTCTATGGCTATTTCTTTGTATCCGAAAGAGGGTAATCCGCTGTGGGAAGAGTATTCCACTCGTATGGTAGCGCACACTCTAAAAAGCTATTCTAATTATACTTTTGATTATCCTTATCCGAAAGCTGTTTCGGTGAACGCTCGTGATCAGGGTATGGAATACCCAATGATTTGTTGGAATTTCGGACGTCCGGATGAAACCGGAAAATATTCCGACCAAACCAAATATGGTATGTTAGGCGTAATTTGTCACGAAGTTGGGCACAACTTTTTTCCCATGATTGTCAATTCCGATGAGCGTCAATGGACTTGGATGGACGAAGGCTTAAACTCGTTTATGGAATACTTAGCCGAAAAAACTTTCGATCCTAATTTCCCAACGCGTCGTGGTCCGGCTAAAAATATCATTCCTTACATGAGTGGTGACCAAACCGGTTTAGAACCAATCATGACCAATTCCGAAAGCATTCGTCAGTTTGGCAACAATGCTTACGGGAAACCGGCTACAGCACTGAATATTTTGCGCGAAACCATTATGGGCCCGGAATTGTTTGACTACGCCTTTAAAACCTACGCCAATCGATGGAAATTCAAACATCCAACACCGGAAGATTTCTTTAGAACTATGGAAGATGCTTCGGCAGTTGATTTGGATTGGTTTTGGAGAGGTTGGTTTTACACAACAGATTACAATGACATCGGAATCAAAGAAGTGAAAAAATACTTTGTGAGCAATAATCCGTCAAAAGAGGTGAGCGATTTTATGAAAACCAGACGCCGTCGTGATTCCAGAACAGGTCCAATGGTGTACATGATTGCAGAAGGCAGTGCCGATTACAAACCGGAATTGAACAAGCCATTCAAAATTACCGATTTCCAAGCGTTAGATGAGTATGTCAATAAGAACTTTACTGCCGAAGAAAGAGCCAAGCTTAACGAACCTAAGTATTTCTATCAGGTGACTTTCGATAAACCGGGCGGATTGGTCATGCCGATTATCGTTGAAATTACTTTTGAAGACGGAACCAAAGAAAACCATTATTTCCCGGCGCAAATTTGGCGTATGAACGACAAAGAAGTCAACCGTACTTTTGCCACCCAAAAAGCGATTGCCAAGATTGTTGTGGATCCGAAAGAGGAAACAGCCGATATCGATACGGCAAACAATACTTGGCCAAAAACAGCGGAGAAATCTAAGTTTGATTAACTTAAGTTTGTAACTTTGCAATCTCATTAAAAGAAGTTTTAAGATATGCTCGGATTTGGTTTTGGCGAATTAATTTTTATCATCTTCATCGCTTTGATGTTATTCGGTTCTGATAAAGTGCCCGAAATAGCCAGAACGTTGGGGAAGATTATGGCACAACTTAAAAATGCCACTAACGAAATTAAGTCTGAAATTCAGAAAAGTGCTGAAGTACAAGAATTAAATGATTCTGTGAAAAGCATCACCGGGACTTTTACTGAAGAGGTTGATAAAGTAAAAAGCAGCGTAGATCAAGGCATTTTGCCCGAAATCAAACAAGCTGCCGAAGACCTCGAATCAATGTCCGGTCCGATCAAACGCCAAATGTAATGCTCGAAAGAATCATCCAACTCGACAAGCAAGTCTTGGTTTATCTTAACGGATTAGGTTCGGAACAATGGGACTGGTTGTGGTTGATAATTACCAAACAACTGAATTGGGCACCTGTATTTATTTTGGTTTTTTACCTGCTGCAAAAAAAAATCGGTTGGAAAAATTTTGGCTACTACGTTCTTTTTATAGCCGTGATGGTGCTGATTTGCGACCAAACTGTCAATCTTTTCAAATACAGTTTTGAACGGTTACGGCCTTGTAATGATTTGGAAATAGGGGAAATTATTCGCCGAGTTAAGACCAGTAGTTCCTTTAGTTTTTTCTCCGGTCATGCTACAAACTCTATGGCATCAACAGTACTGACGTTCCTGATTTTAAAACGCTACTACAAACACGCTTACTTACTGTTTTTATTCCCGTTGATTTTTGCTTACAGTCGCATTTACCTGGGCTTGCATTTTCCTACGGATATTTTAACCGGTTACACCTTTGGAGCTACTTGCGGATACATCGCCTACAGGTTGTATGCAAAATACATCCTTCGTACTTCGTAATTCGCACTTCCAATTTTTATTTTATTCTCGACACCGTTAATCCGTCGCGGATAGGCAACAAAACGGTTTCTACTCTCGGATCATTTTTCAGCAACTGATTGTATTCCATGAGCAGTTTTGTTGTTCTGTCGTTGGCTTTCACTTCTTCCACCACTTTGCCGCTCCACAACACGTTATCGGATAAAATAATACCACCTTTGTTCATAATCGGGACAATGGCGTGGAAGTAGTTGATGTAATTGTCCTTATCAGCATCAATAAAGACCAAGTCGTAGTTTTTACCCAAAGTCGGGATAATATCCAAAGCCGGACCTAAATGTTGGAAAATTTGATTGCCCCATTGGCTACGGTCGAAATATTTTCGTTGAAAGTCAACCAATTCTTCATTCACGTCTATGGTGTCAATGGTGCCGTTTTCCGCTAAACCTTCGGCCAAACACAAAGTGGCATAACCCGTATAAGTTCCGATTTCCAAAATGTTGGTCGGATGGATGATTTTCGACAACATACTCAAAACGCGACCTTGAAAATGCCCACTCAACATCCGAGGTTGCAAGATTTTCAAATGGGTTTCTCGGTTTAACTGTGCCAACAATTCGGGTTCGTCTTGCGAATGTTTCGTTACGTAATCATCTAATTCGTCGGAAAGGAAATGCATAGGAATAATTTTCGATAGCCAAAATTACAAATTCCAAAATTAGTATTTCAACTTTATGACTAACTTTGCGCCATGGAAATCGAGAAAAAAGACATCCGAAGTTTGACCAAAACCCAATTGCGTGATTTTTTTGTGGCCAACGGCGACAAAGCATTTCGCGGCAATCAGGTCTACGAATGGCTGTGGAGCAAAGCTTCGCACAGTTTTGAGGATATGACCAATGTGTCGAAAGAAACTCGAGCCATGTTAGAAGCCCACTTTGTAATCAACCATGTCAAAGTCGATCAAATGCAACGCAGTGAAGACGGCACTGTCAAAAATGCGGTTCGTTTGCACGACGGCTTGGTTGTGGAAAGCGTTTTGATTCCAACTGAAACCCGAACTACTGCTTGTGTTTCCAGTCAGGTTGGCTGTAGCTTAGACTGTAATTTTTGCGCTACTGCTCGCTTAAAAAGAATGCGAAACCTGGAACCGGGCGAGATTTACGATCAAGTGGTAGCCATCGACAGGGAAAGTCGGTTGTACTATAACCGACCGCTATCGAACATTGTTTTTATGGGAATGGGCGAGCCTTTGATGAATTACAATAATGTGATGAAAGCCATCGATATGATTACTTCGGAAGAAGGTTTAGGGATGTCGCCCAAACGCATTACGGTTTCTACTTCAGGCGTTTCTAAGATGATTAAAAAAATGGCCGATGATGAGGTTAAATTCAAACTCGCCGTATCCTTGCATTCGGCTATCGAATCGACTCGAAACCACATCATGCCGTTTACTAAAAACTTTCCGCTCCCGGAATTACGGGAAGCCTTGCAATATTGGTATCAAAAAACCAAAAGTAAAGTGACTTATGAATACGTGGTTTGGAAAGGAATTAATGACGACAAAGCCTCTGTTGATGCCTTAGTAAAGTTCTGCAAATATGTACCGTGTAAAGTCAATCTAATCGAATACAATCCGATAGACGACGGTGAGTTTCAGCAAGCCTCAGAGGAAGCCATCAACCAATACATCACCGCTTTGGAACGCAATGATATAGTCGCTAAGGTGCGTCGTTCACGCGGGAAAGATATTGATGCGGCTTGCGGTCAATTGGCCAATAAATCCTAAAAAAAACTCCCGACAATTTGTCGAGAGTTTCTTCCTTATATAACTAAGTCAACTAAAATTAATTTCCTAGAGTGATTGTGGTGCTGTTGCCGTTCACAGTCAGTATGGCTTGATTGTCACAATCGCCGTTACCGTAATCTAAAGTAGCGGTATTATTATCTCTTACGGTGGTAATTACACCACTTACGATATGCGGACAGTTAGCTTCCGCTCTTAATGGAGTAGTGATGGTAGATGTTCTCGTTCCGGCAGGGAAAGTGGTGGTCCAGTTTCCGGAGATGGTAAACACATTGTCAGCCCAAATCATCGGTGTACCAAAGCCTTCAATCATTTCGCGGATTCTGTTTCCAACTCTATGGTACTCATTTCCGTTAGGGAATGTTACATGCATGTCTATGCTCATATTGGCTACCGGATGCGGTGCTGCTTGAGCTGAAGTGCTTTGAATAGAACGAACCACAGTGCGATTGCCTTCCACTAAAATGTCATTGTGATGGAAATCTACAAAACTGTAACTGATGGTTTGTGACGGCGCGTCAAAGTTCAAACTTCCGCTTACAATAATAGTTCCGTCTAGGACATTACCGTTAGGCAATTCGCAGTTGTCAAAGGTTAAGGTTCTGGTCCAACTGTTAGCAGTCAACTGAATGTCAACCGTTACACATGAAGGCAAAGCCGAAACTTCTTGACTGTTTCTTCCGGCCGATGGATTGGCTTGTAAAGCAAATTGTTCATCTACAATTTTGCTAACATCTTCCGTTACCAAGTCGATTTTCGCATTGACTTTCGCGTCACTTAAATCATTTGAAGCAGCATTGTTGCTGTCATCTTTGCTACAGCTTAGCGCTAAAACTGCTATGGCAGTACTCAATATTAGACTTTTAATTTTCATATGTTTTTTAATTTTTGGTTCTCTGCTTTGAATGCTAAGTTTAAAAAAGGTTTAATCAAATGTAAATATTTTTTTCAAACGAGGGCATTGTTGTATCTTTGAATGCCCGATGGAACTCGGTGCTTTTGTTAATGAATATCACTTCGCAAATAAAACAGCCTATACAAGCCGAAATGGAGCTTTTCGAAAAAAAGTTCTACGTATCGATGACTTCTAAGGTTGCGCTTTTAAACCGAATCACCTATTATATTGTCAATCGCAAGGGCAAACAAATGCGTCCGATGTTTGTGTTTTTGGTAGCCAAAATGCTCTCTGAGAAAGGCGAAGTAAACGAACGAACTTATCGCGGCGCTTCGGTAATCGAGTTGATCCATACCGCCACTTTGGTGCATGATGATGTGGTTGATGATAGTAATCGCCGTAGAGGATTCTTTTCCATCAATGCTTTGTGGAAAAACAAAATTGCCGTTTTGGTAGGCGATTATTTGCTGTCCAAAGGTTTGTTGCTTTCTATTGATTATGGCGATTTCGATTTGCTTCGAATCATCTCAGTAGCGGTTCGCGAAATGAGTGAAGGCGAATTACTGCAAATAGAAAAAGCCCGAAGATTAGATATTGTAGAAGAAGTGTATTACGAAATCATCCGCAAAAAAACGGCTACTTTAATAGCGTCGTGTTGTGCTCTCGGTGCCAAGTCGGTTTCGGAAGATGAAACGCAGGTGGAAGCCATGCGAAAATTTGGCGAGTTGATAGGAATGGCATTCCAAATCAAAGATGATTTATTCGATTACACAGATGACGCTATCGGCAAACCAACCGGAATAGACATCAAAGAACAAAAAATGACCTTGCCACTCATTTATGCATTGAACCATTGTACCGATAAAGAAAAGAGTTGGTGTATCAATTCGATTAAAAACCACAATAAGGACAAGAAACGCGTTAAGGAAGTTATCCAATTCGTTAAAGACAAAAACGGTTTGCAATATGCCGAGCAAAAAATGTTGCAGTTTCAGGAAGAAGCACTCCAAATTCTTCAAAATTTTCCCCAATCCGAATACAGAGATGCGCTTTCACTCATGGTGAATTACGTTATTGAAAGAAAAAAATAATTTTTTTAAAAAATATTGGCCACTGCAAAGCCTTTGTTTTACTGGGGTTTTTAATTTTCAAATCTCCAAATTGAAAAAATTTCAAATGATGATGCAACCCTTTTTCATTGACATTCGTCTATGCTAATAGAAACACTAACCAATAGTTTTGAAAGTAATCAACTTACATAAAGACGAGAAAGAATTGATCGAATTGGCTGTCGAAAACAATCGGCATGCGCAACATCAGATTTATTCGAAATTCGCTCCTAAAATGCTGAGTGTTTGCCGTCAGTACATTAAAGATGTGCACCAAGCGGAAGATATTATGATTACGGCGTTTATGAAAGTGTTTACCAATCTGAAAAATTTTGAACACAAAGGCAGTTTCGAAGGTTGGATTCGCCGCATTATGATTAACGAGTGTATTTCGTTTATCCGAGTGCAAAAGAAAGTGAAGTTTATTGAAGACGAGACTTATTTCGAAGAGCGACACAACAATATTGAAAGTCAGTTTTCGGTGGAAGATATTCAGTTTTTAATTGACAATTTACCCGATGGCTATCGTATGATTTTCAATTTGTATGCTATTGAAGGATTCAAGCATCACGAAATAGCGACCATGCTGAACATTAGTGAAGGTACCTCGAAATCGCAATTGTCACACGCTCGAAAAATGCTCCAAGACCACATTATTAAATTAAAAAATTACCATAATGGAACCGAATAAATTAGAAAAACAATTCAGAGACCAACTGAATGCCAGAGAAATTCAGCCGTCCGCCCAAGCTTGGGACCGATTGGATGCCATGCTTTCGGTAGCCGAAGAAAAAAAAACAAGAAAACCTTTTGGCTTTTTGTTTATTGCTGCCGGTATTTTGGTTTTAGTAACGCTTGGTTTGTTTTTTTTCAATCAAAACGATACTGTAATCAGTACTCCGAATACAATAGTAGGAACGGAAACTAAAAACGATACGGCTCAAAATCCTGCTGAAATCAGAACGGCGCCCATCGTTGAAAGTCAAAAACAAAATAAAGCAGTAGCTGCTTCTGATGTTCAACCCACAACCCACAACAATGTCTCCCTGAGCGCAGTCGAAGGGCAACAAAAAAGAACTAATCGTCAAGGAGTTCCAATCATCAATCAATCACCAAAATCCAATCAAATCATCAGAGACAAAACCATCGAATACCAAGTTTCTTCGGATGTAGCACTCAAAGAGTTGCCCAAAATAATGGAGCCAAAAGAAATCGTTATTCGAAAAGAAGTCAAAGCCAAATCCGACGAAAGTTTGTTAGCCGATTTAGACCATAAAGTCAAAGAATCAACCAACAAAACTGCGACTGTAAAAGTAGATGCCAAAAGTCTGCTGTCGCAAGTAGATGGGGAAGTCGAGTACAGCTTCCGCGAAAAAATGCTCCAAAAAATCAACAAAAACTATCAAGAAGTGAAAGTGGCATTGGCCAACCGAAACAACGAATAGCAATCATTAATCATATCTAAATTAATTACCATGAGAAATTTTACCATTTACTTAGCACTCTTCCTATGTCTTTTAGCAAACAAAACTATGGCACAGGAAACTTTTGAAGCCAAAGCCAGAGCTATAGCTGAAAAGATTGAAAGCATTACTAAAGAAGAAAAAGCAGCACTTAAAGCTGAAATTGAAGCCGTTAACAAAGAATTGGAAGCCGGAACAATTACCAAAGAACAAGCCGATGCCAAGAAGTTGCTTTTAGCCGAAACCCGTTCCAAAAATATCGAAACCCGCGTTGGTCAAGCGCAAGATGAATTGAAAGAATTGGTGAATCAAAAAGTAGAAGGGAAAATCAAAGAAGGTAAAAACCATTACTTTTCTGTAGTCATCAAACGCGATTCTATTCGCAAAATCTTGGGTGAAAGAAGAACTACTTCTCAATTCGTTTTCGCTGCCGGAGTGAACAACTTGGTGACTGATGGCAGTGTGGCTAATTCCGACTTCAGATACTGGGGTTCACACTTCTACGAGTGGGGTTTTACATCGAACACCCGTCTGTTTAAAAACGACAATTTATTGCATTTGAAATACGGGATGTCGGTTATGTACAACAACCTGCGTCCAACGGATAACCGTGTATTTGTGACCAATGGCGATCAAACTAACTTGGAGACTTTCGGGTACAATCTTAAAGATTCTCGTTTGCGCAACGTGTTTGTAACTGTGCCGCTTCACTTGGAATTCGACTTTACCAAAGCCAAGGAAAAAGACGGTAAAAAAATCTTCAGAACGCATCAAAGTGTTCGTTTCGGAATCGGTGGTTATGCCGGAATGCGTGTGAAATCAAAACAAAAGTTATGCTACGAACTTGACGGAAATGATATTTCAGTAAAAGAAAAAGGCGATTTCAATGTGAACGATTTTATCTACGGTGTGAGCACTTACATCGGTTACGGCGAAACCAGTTTGTATTTGAAATACGATTTGAATCCGATGTTCAAAGACAACGCCATCAAGCAAAACAACATTTCCTTGGGTGTGCGCTTCGACTTCAATTAATTTGATTAGGTTAGTTTATACTTCAAAAAGATGTTTCAGCAATGGAGCATCTTTTTTATTTTAAATTTTAAATTTTAAATTCTGAATGTGTAAATTTACCCTCTTTGATTTTTTTATGATTTCTAACAATCTAACAATCTAACAATCTATTTTGATTACCCGCGAAACCATAGACAAAGTTTTTGAAACCGCTCGAGTAGAGGAAGTCATTGGCGATTTCGTTCAGCTCAAGCGTGCAGGCAGTAATTTTAAAGGGTTGAGTCCGTTTTCCGATGAGCGCTCGCCGTCTTTTATGGTGTCGCCCGTGAAGCAAATTTGGAAAGATTTCAGTTCCGGAAAAGGCGGTAGTGTGGTGACTTTCCTGATGGAACACGAGCATTTCACCTATCCGGAAGCCATTCGGTATTTGGCCAAAAAATACAATATTGAAATCGAAGAAACTGAAGTTTCTTTGGAAGACAAAATAGAAGCCAATGAAAAAGAAAGTCTGTATTTGGTTTCGGAATTCGCCAAAACCTATTTTCACGATACACTTTTAAACACCGAAGAAGGCAAAGCCATTGGCTTGTCTTATTTCAAAGAAAGAGGTTTTACCAACGAAACCATTGCCAAGTTCGGTTTGGGTTATTCGCCCGAAACTTGGGATGCCTTTACCAAAGAAGCGCTGTCTAAAGGCTATCAATTGGATTATTTAGAGAAAGTAGGATTAACCATTACCCGCGAAGACGGCAAGCATTTTGACCGATTTAAAGGTCGCGTGATGTTCCCGATTCAGAGTTTGTCCGGCAGAAATTTGGGCTTTGGTGGCCGTATTTTGACCAACGATAAAAAAGCAGCCAAATACCTTAATTCACCTGAAAGCGATATTTACCACAAGAGCAAAGTTCTTTACGGGATTTTCCATGCCAAGCAAGCCATCGCCAAACAAAACAATTGTTATTTGGTAGAAGGTTATACCGATGTAATTCAGTTGCACCAAGCCGGCATAGAAAACGTGGTAGCGTCCTCGGGTACGGCTTTAACGCCGGATCAAATTCGCTTAATCAATCGCTTGACCAAAAATATTACGGTGCTTTTTGACGGAGATGCCGCCGGATTGCGTGCTTCTATTAGAGGTATCGATTTGATTTTGGAAGAAGGTATGAACGTTAAAGTCTGTTCCTTTCCAGATGGCGATGATCCGGACAGTTTTGCCCGAAAAAATTCGTACGACGATTTAGTACAGTATTTAGAGAATAACGCCAAAGATTTTATACAGTTCAAAGCCTCGTTGCTGATGAACGAAGCCAACAACGATCCTATCAAGAAAGCCGATTTGATTCGGGATATGGTGGTGAGTATTTCTAAAATTCCGGACAGGATTAAGCGCGAAATCTACATACAGGAAACCGCGCGTATCATGGATATTTCCGAGCAGGTTTTACTGAATACTTTGGCGCAATTGGTGCAAAAGGACATTACCGAAGCAGGAAAGAAACAAAAGCAAGAGCAAAAGGCTTTTGAAGTGGTTAAGAACGAACCGCAAGTCAGTCAGGAACGCGTTAATATCATTTATGAACTGGAACGTAAAATTCTCGAAATGCTGTTGCTTTACGGTTCTCAAGAAGCGGATTTTGATGATTATATTTTAAAAGCCAACGAAGAAGGTGAAATGGTAGAAGAGAAGGAGACCAATACCTACAAGGTTTTCCAAAGAATTTATTTGAGTTTACAGGAAGATGAAGTAGAATTGGCTCATCCGATTTTTAAAGAGATATACAGCGATTTAATTCAATATTACAACCAAAATGAGGTGTTTAACGTAGAACACTATCTGATGCAGTTGTCTCCGGAACATTCCCAAGTGGTTACTGATATTTTGATGTCGGAAGAAAGAGAGTTGCTTCATAATTGGGAAACGAAACACATCTATGTTAAAACCAAAACGCAAAATGTTGGGCAATATGTTTCGGAAACGATTATTTCGCTTCGGGAATATTTAATCAATAAGTTGATTCAAGATTTGATGGGTTCGTTTCAGGCGGAACCGGAAACCGATTTGGAAGAACTTAAAACAATGATCAACGATTACAACAAGCTTAAAGTGAGTTTGACCAATAAAATAGGAAGAATACGTTCCATATACTTATAAAAAAAACCCCGAATTTCGGGGTTTTTTAATTTTAAACGATTTCCAATGTTTTGGCTTTGTTTACCAAGTCAACTAAGTTAGTCACGTTGAGTTTGGTCAATAAACGAAGCTTGTACGTACTGATGGTTTTTTCGTTAAGCGCTAAAATCTTAGCAATTTCATTGTTTTTCTTACCGTCGCTTAGGAAACGCAACACCTCGATTTCTCTGTTCGAAAGTTTTCGATACAAACGCTCCGATTTGTTTTGTTTAGCAATCAACGCTAAGTTTCTCTTGATTTCTTCATTTAGGATAATTTGCCCTTGGTGAACTTTCACAATGGTTATTCCTAAATTCTCAAGTTTTGATGTCTTGTGAACATATCCTGCACATCCGGCTTTAATGGCGTTAGGCGCATAAATTTGCTCCGACAAACTACTGAAAACAATAACTTTGGTTTTCGGGAAGTTTCTAATGATCGACTTGATTTCGTAAATACTCTTCAGTCCTTCAAGCTCTAAGTCTATAATTAGGACGTCAATTTCTTTGTTTCTCAAAGCATCTGGGACCATGAAAAAATTCCCTACATTGGACACGATGCTAATTTCAGGATGATCCTTAAAATAAGCTTTCATTCCAAAGTGTACAACCGGAAAGTTATCCGCAATACATACATTTATCATAATTGTGGTATTTGATAAAAATTAATAGAAATTTACTGTAAAGTTAAAAAATAATATTGTTAAAATGTTAAAAAAAATAGCATTTATTTAAAGATTTCAGGAATCAAACAAACCGGTATAGGGTTCATTTTATGCTGATTTATCTTATGTAATCGACTGTATATCTCAAAAACTTCTTTATTTCTGCCTTCAAAATCAGTCGCTTTTTTTCCGGCTTCAGCGGCTAACATAGCCCATTCTAATTCATCATAACTAGCGCCTAACTGGTCTTCATCGGTTCTCGAATCGCCAAACAAACCATCGGTTGGTGCTGCTTGTTGGATGGATTCAGGAATCTCTAAATACGCTCCCAGCGCATACACATCACTTTTCATTAAATCGGCAATCGGACTCAAATCAACACCGCCATCTCCATATTTAGTGTAAAAACCAACACCGAAATCTTCCACTTTATTGCCCGTTCCGGCAACCAATAAGCCATGAATTCCGGCAAAATAATACAATGTGCTCATTCGCAATCTAGCTCTTGTATTGGCTAGAGACAAATTCAATTTGCCTTCGTCTTCCGAACTCGGAACCGCTTTTTTAAACGTTTCAAATACTTCGGTCAAATTCGCTTCCGCGTGTTTTACATTCGGAAATCGCTTTTGCAACTGTTCAATATGTTCTCTGCCACGGCTCACTTGACTGCTGTCTTGGTGTATCGGCATTTCAATACACCAGGTAGTCAAGCCGGTTTGCGCACACAAAGTTGAGGTTACTGCCGAGTCAACTCCGCCCGAAATTCCTACTACAAAACCATTTACTTTTGCAATTGTAGCGTAATTCTTTAACCATGAAACAATATGGGTATTAGTTTCCCCTACCTTAAGATTGCTTTTTTTAGCCATTTTTTTATGAAAATTTTTAAAAACTGAAATGTATATTTGCAAATGTAAAAAAACGCAAACTTTCAATTGCTTGTTTTCTGATATTTAATCCCTATGACGAAAAAGTATTTCACAATAGTATTACTGGTTGTTTTGATGGTTTCCTGCGATAAGAAATCCAAGGTGGAAAAAGCGGTTGAAGCCATTCCGGTTGCCTTGAAAGTAGACCGTTTTGATCAAGCTTTTTTTGAAGCCAAACCAAGCGAGTTGGCCAATTTAAAAGCCGAATACCCATTTTTTTTTCCTGAAGGCACGCCGGATGCGGTCTGGATTGATAAAATGCAAAACAAAGATTGGCGAGCATTGTATGCTGAAGTCCAAAAGAAATTCCCGGATTTTAACAAACAAACTACTGAGATAGAGGACTTGTTCAAACATTTCAAATACTATTTCCCGGAAACGGTGATGCCTAAAATTTACACTGTTATAGCCGAAATGGATTATCACAACAAAGCCATTTATGCCGACGATAAATTAATTATCGCTTTGGAGCTGTACTTAGGGAAGTCGCATCAATTTTACACTTTTCCGGAATATTTGAAACAAAATTTTGAAGAGCGCCAAATGATGCCGGATATCGTATCAAGTTTTGCTGTTCGAAAAATTCCGCCGCCTACAGAGAAAACCTTGTTGGCCAATATGATTTACTACGGCAAGGAACTTTATATGAAAGATATTATGCTGCCGGATTATACAGATGCCGAAAAAATGGGATATACGCCGGAGCAAATTACTTGGAGTCAAGAAAATGAAAGTTACATTTGGCGCTATTTTATAGAAGAAGATTTGTTGTTCAGTACCGATGCCAAACTAGAGAATCGTTTTGTCAACATGGCCCCGTTTTCCAAGTTCTATCTCGAAATTGATAATGAATCGCCGGGTAGAATAGGACAGTGGATTGGATGGCAAATTGTCCGCTCCTTCATGGAAAATAACGAAGTGAGTTTGCAGGAAATGCTAAAAATGGATGCCAAACAAATCTTCGAAAGATCAAAATATAAACCTAAGAAAAATGAGTAATACCATCAAATCCGAAATAAAATTCAACGTCGAACTCGACGAAAACAGAATTCCCGAAAAACTCACATGGACGGCTCAAGACGGCGGAGTTGAGCAAGAAGAAGCCAAAGCCTTGATGTTGTCTATTTGGGACAGCAATGCGCAAGAAACCCTTCGTATTGATTTGTGGACCAAAGATATGCCGGTAGATGAAATGAAAAAGTTTTTCCATCAAACCTTAGTGGCCATGGCAGATACATTTCAACGCGCAACCGGCGATGAAAAAATGGTAGATACCATGAAGGATTTTTGTGATTACTTTGCGGAGAAAATGGAGTTGAAAGGGTAGCGTTTATAATTCGCCACTTTTAAACACCTGCGCATTGACATCGTCAATAAAAGTCAATAGCTCATCTCTTCCAGTGCTCTCCAAAGAAGAGGTTACAAAGTGCTGTGGCATTTCTTCCCAATTATTGGCTAACAATGCTTTACGGTAAGCTGCAACATGGGCATCAATTTTGCCTCGACTGATTTTATCGGCTTTGGTAAAAATCAGGCAAAACGGCACTTCGATTTCGCCTAAGTAATTGATGAAATCCAAGTCGATTTTTTGCGCCTCTAAACGAATGTCAATCAGCACAAAAGCACAAACCAATTGTTCTCTTTTTTCAAAATAATCGGTGATGAATTGCTGAAAAACATCTTTGGTTTTCTTAGAAACACGCGCATAACCGTAACCCGGCAAATCGACCAAAAACCAATTCGAATTGATTTTAAAATGATTAATCAACTGGGTTTTTCCCGGTCTTCCTGAAGTTTTAGCCAAATTTTTATGATTGGTCAGCATGTTAATCAACGAAGATTTTCCAACGTTGGAGCGACCAATAAAAGCGTATTCCGGCAATGGTTCTTTCGGACACTTGCTGGCGTCGGAGTTGCTGATGATAAATTCGGCAGTATTAATTTTCATAGTGTTTCGGTAAAAACAAAAAAGTCCAAAACGGACTCTTTGTAAATTATAAATGAACCTCTTTAAGCCACTCGTCTAACAAACGATTGAACTCGTCCGGATGTTCCATCATGGCCGCATGACCACATTTGTCAATCCAATACAAAGCCGAATTCGGCATCAATTTATGAAATTCCTCTGCCACTTGAGGCGGTGTTACTTGGTCGTTTCTTCCCCAAATCAAGCAAGTTTTAACGTGCATTTTAGGTAAGTCTTTGGCCATATTATGACGGATTGCGCTTTTGGCTATCGTTAAAGTTTTCAAAACTTTAATGCGATCGTTGACTACAGCAAAAACTTCATCTACTATTTCTTTGGTGGCTACCTTAGGGTCGTAAAAAACGGCTTCTGCTTTTTGTTTGATGTATTCATAATCTCCTCTTTTCGGATAACTGTCGCCCATGGCGCTCTCGTAAAGTCCGGAACTTCCGGTTAACACTAAACCCGCCACTTTTTCAGGGTACATTTTAGAATGGTACAAAGCAATGTGTCCACCCAATGAATTGCCCAACAAAATCACACGGTCAAATCCTTTAAAAGTGATAAAGTCTTTCACGTATTTGGCAAACGCTTTCACGTTGGTTTTCAGGATGTTTTGAGTGTAAATAGGCAATTCGGGAATGACAACTTTGTAACCTCTTTTGGAGAAATAATCGGCTACCCCGTTAAAGTTACTCAAGCCGCCCATTAATCCGTGTAAAACAACAATAGGTGTGCCTTCTCCGACTTCAAAATAGGTATATCTTCCTTCTTTTTTAAAATTTCCTTCCATGTAATTTTTTGACTTTTTACCTCGGCAACAAATATATGATTTTATACCTAACAATTATGGTTTACCACTAATATTTCCGTCTTGAAAGTTGATTTTTAAATCCCTTTTTTCAAAACAGCCACCTCAATTTTTAGTTGACATATACTCTTTTTTTTTTAGCTCAAAAAATTAATTTTTGTCAACAATATAGCTAATAATGAGTTTTTTATCTCTTTTTTTCTGTTCCTGTTCGGATTTGTTAAACAATCATCAATAATTACCAAAAGATGGCTGTCGGCGATTTTTCTCGGAAAATGGCAGTAAGTGGTAAAACTTATTAACAAAGTGGTAGTTTGTGGTAAATTGTGGTAATAATTTTTATATTTTTGCTGATAACCAAAATAAATAGCAATTGAACTCCATTATCGGAACATATGAGTGCAAAGTTGACGCCAAAGGAAGACTGATGATTCCTTCGGCTTTGAAGAAGCAACTGGCTAATTCTCTTCAAGATGGCTTCGTCTTGAAGCGTTCTGTGTTTCAGCCTTGTTTGGAACTTTATCCAATGGCAGAGTGGAATTTAATGATGCAAAAAATCAATAAGCTTAACCGATTCGTAAAAAAAAATAACGACTTCATCCGCCGCTTTACAGCTGGTGTAAAAATGGTTGAAGTAGACGATTTAGGCCGATTATTGATTCCGAAAGACTTAATGACTTTTAGTCAGATTTCAAAAGATATCGTGCTCTCGTCAGCCGTAAACATTGTGGAGATTTGGGATAAAGATTTGTATGAAAAATCGATTGCCGGTGACGACATTGATTTTGCAGATTTAGCAGAAGATGTAATGGGAAACATAAATGACGACAGCGATGGAATATCATAACCCGGTTTTATTACACGAGACTGTAGATGGTTTAAATATTAAGCCTGATGGCATATATGTCGATGTGACTTTTGGCGGTGGTGGTCATTCCAAAGAAATCTTGCGAAGACTCGGACCTGATGGAAAGTTGTTCGGTTTTGATCAGGATGAAGATGCTTGGAATAACGCCTTGCCGGATGAACGGTTTACTTTGGTTCAAGAGAATTTCAGATACATCAAGCGTTTTTTGAGATTTCATGGGGTGAAAAGCGTAGACGGAATTTTAGCCGATTTAGGCGTTTCATCTCACCAATTTGATGTGCCGGAAAGAGGTTTTTCCACTCGATTTGATGCCGACCTCGATATGCGAATGAGCAAAAGAAACGAGTTGGATGCTTATAAAGTCATCAACGAATACGACGAAAACAACCTGAAAAGAGTGTTTTTGGATTACGGCGAGTTAAAAGTAGCGCCGGCTTTGGCCCGAACCATAGTAGATGCCAGAGAGAAAAAAGACATCAAAACGACCGAAGAACTGAAAACGGTTTTGGCAAAATACCTGCCGGAGAAAGTAAAAAATAAAGTCTTGGCTCAAATCTATCAGGCCATACGAATTGAGGTAAACCAAGAAATGGAAGTGCTCAAAGAGTTCTTAGAGCAATCGCTTGAAATATTGAAACCGGGCGGCCGCTTAAGTGTTATCTCTTACCATTCGTTGGAAGATCGTTTGGTGAAGCGCTTTATGAAAAACGGCCTTTTTGAAGGAGAACCGGAACGCGATTTCTTCGGAAACTTTTCGGTACCGTTCAAATTAGTAGGAAAGTTAATTGTGCCGACAGAAGCCGAAATAAAAATCAACAACAGAGCACGAAGTGCCAAATTAAGAATAGCTGAAAAAATTTAATCCGATGAAAAAAGGTGTTTACAGCATTTTAAAAGCTCGGTTTTTAGTGAATGAAGATGCTACCAAAAATTGGCGTTTCATCGTGTTTTTGATTTTACTGGCCATTTTGATGATTGCCAACGAACACCGTTACGATCAAAAAATCTTCAGAATCGCCGAGCTGACTAACGAAGTCAAAGAATTGCGTTCTGAATTTGTAGACAAACGTTCGGAATTAATGAAATTAAAGATGGAATCGACCGTTTCCGAAAAAATGAAGGAGCGAAATATTTTCCCTTCATCGGTTCCGCCACAAAAAATAAAAATTAAAAAACCAATAGAAAAAAGTTTCTTTCAAAAGCTATGGCAGTAGAAGATAAACATATCTCTTACCGTATTTACCTGGTGGCTTTCTGCTTGTTCTTGATGGCTTTGGCAATTACGTTTAAACTCACTAAAATTCAGTGGGTGGAAGGCGATCATTACCGAAAACTGGCCAAAGAACGAACAGTGAAAAACTTTGTCATTCCGGCGAATAAAGGCAATATTTATTCGGCTGACGGAAGCTTATTGGCAACATCAATCCCTAACTACAACATCCGTTTCGATGCGGTAGCACCGAAGTCGGAGGATTTTGAAACCAACGTAAAACTTTTGGCTGATTCACTTTCCGTAATGTTAGGTAAACCAAGTGGTTTTTACCTAAACCAACTCAAAACCGCACGGGCAAACAAAAATCGCTATTTGTTAATCGCCAAAAAGTTGAGCTATACTCAGTATGTGAAAATTAAAAGTTTTCCATTGTTCAATTTGGGTGCCAATAAAGGCGGTATGATTACGGAACAAAAAACGGTACGCGAACATCCTATTGGGAAAATAGCCGAGAGAACTATTGGTTATGAGAGAGAAGATGAGAACGGAAAGTTAGTCGGGAAAGGCATTGAATGGTCGTTTCGCCATTACTTAAACGGCAAAGACGGTAAAGTCTTGAAACAAAAAATTGCCAAAGGACAATGGAAACCTATACGTGACCAAAATGAAGTAGATCCGCAAGATGGTTATGATGTAATGTCAACTATAGATGTTTACATCCAAGATATTGCACACCATGCTTTATTGAAGCAATTGCAAGAATACAAAGCCGATCACGGTTGTGTGGTGGTTATGGAGACCAAAACGGGTAAAATCAGAGCCATTTCTAATTTGGGAAAACTAAGAGAATCCGATTCAACCTATTTCGAAACCACCAATTATGCTGTTGCTGAATCTCACGAACCGGGTTCTACTTTCAAGTTGGTCGACATGATTGCTTTATTGGATGACCAAAAAGTCGATACCAGTAAAGTGTATAATACGTTTGGTGGAGTAATCGATTACCGCGGCAAAAAAGTGAGAGATTCTCACGAAGGCGGTTATGGTAGTATCTCTTTAGGCAGAGGTTTTGAGGTGTCTTCGAACACTGTTTTAGTACAAGCGGTTTACGAAAATTACAAAAACAACCCTAAAGAATTTGTAGATCGCATCGATCGTATGGGCTTAAACAAACCACTTGGATTACCCTTCCAAGGTGAAGGTAAACCATACATTCCTCAGCCGGGCGACAAACATTGGAGTGCGATTTCCTTGCCATGGATGGCTTTCGGTTACGGAGTTTCGGTTACGCCTTTGCAAACACTAACGTTGTATAATGCGGTAGCGAATAACGGTGAAATGGTAAAACCACAATTTGTGTCCGAAATCAAAGAATGGAACCGAACCATTAAAAAATACAATAAAGAAGTCATTAATCCGAGAATTTGCGCACCTGAAACGATTAAGAAACTAAAAGCAGTATTGACCAATGTAGTCAAAAAAGGAACCGGATCTAAGTTGTATTCTAAAGATTTTTCGATGGCTGGAAAAACCGGAACTGCTCAAGCCAATTACGGTAAAAACGGCGGAAGCGAGAAGCATTACATTTCATCTTTCGTAGGTTTCTTTCCGGCAGAAAACCCTAAGTATTCTTGTATCGTAGTGGTGCACAAGCCAAATACTTCCGGGAATAATTATTATGGTGCCGATGTAGCTGGTCCGGTATTTAAAAGAGTAGCGCAAAAGATCTTTACGGATGCGCCATCCACAAACGAAATCAAAAACTTGAACAAAAAAATCGGCAAGCAAGAGAAAGCTTATGCCGAGTTTGAAACCAAAGCCAATTCCGAATCCAAAGTTGTCCCGAATGTAAAAGGAATGAGCGGTATGGATGCTGTGGCACTTTTAGAAAACATGAAAATGAAGGTTAAAGTCATCGGCTTCGGCAAAGTGAAAAGACAATCCATCCAACCGGGCTCAGCCTTAACCAAAAATCAAATCATCATACTCGAATTATCGTGATTATTTTAAAAGACATATTATACAGAGTAGCCATCGAAGTTGTAAAAGGTTCGACAGAAATGCCTATACACAAAATCGAATTCGATTCCAGAAAAGTGGAAGAAAACGATGTGTTTGTGGCCATACGTGGTACGGTTTCTAACGGACATGACTTTATCGAAAAAGCCATCAACTTGGGCTCTACCGCTATTGTTTGCGATACATTGCCGGAAGTTATCGTTACAGGTGTGACTTACATTCAGGTAAAAGATACCAATACGGCTTTGGCTTATTTGGCGACCAACTATTACGGTAATCCGTCGCAAAACTTAAAGTTAGTAGGCATTACCGGAACCAACGGCAAAACAACGATTGCTTCGCTTTTGTACCAATTGTTCCAAAAAGCAGGTTACAAAGTAGGCTTGTTGTCTACCGTAAAAATTATGGTGAATGATATCGAATACAAAGCCACCCACACGACACCGGATTCGTTAACCATTAACCATTATCTGGCAGAAATGAATGCCGCCGGTGTAGAATATTGCTTTATGGAAGTAAGCTCGCACGGGATTCATCAAAAACGTACCGAAGGCTTACATTTTGCCGGTGGTGTATTTACCAACTTGTCACACGATCACTTGGATTACCACGCAACGTTTGCCGAATACCGAGATGTGAAGAAATCATTTTTCGATCATTTGCCTAAAACGGCTTTCGCCTTGACGAATGTTGATGATAAAAACGGAGCGGTAATGTTCCAAAATACTTCTGCCAGAAAGTTAACGTATGCCTTAAAGTCGTATGCCGATTATAAAGCCCAAATCTTGGAAAACCAATTGTCCGGCTTGTTGCTAAAGATTAATGAAAGTGAAGTTTGGGTGCGATTGATTGGCACTTTTAACGCCTACAATTTATTGGCCATTTATGGAACAGCAGTTGAACTAGGTTTGGATAAGTTAGAAGTATTGCGATTGTTATCTGAATTGGAGAGCGTGTCCGGAAGATTCCAATACATCGTATCCGATCAAAAAATTACGGCGGTAGTTGATTATGCGCACACACCGGATGCTTTGGAAAATGTAATCAAAACGATTAACGACATCCGAACCAATAATGAACAATTGATTACAGTGGTAGGTTGCGGTGGTGACAGAGATAAAACCAAAAGACCAATCATGGCGCACATTGCCAGCAGCATGAGCAATAAGGTCATCATCACTTCGGACAACCCAAGAACAGAAGATCCGATTGACATTATAGCCGATATGGAAAAAGGTGTTGAGCCGCAAAATCAAAAGAAAACCTTGTCCATAGTCGACCGTAAACAAGCCATTAAAACCGCTTGTCAGTTGGCCGGACCAAACGATATTATCCTAATCGCCGGAAAAGGACACGAAACCTACCAAGAAATTCAGGGCGTTCGCCACGATTTCGACGATATGAAAATTGTAAAAGAACTATTAGAACAGCTAAATAAATAAACCTATGCTATATTATTTATTTGAATACCTCGACAAAACTATGGATGTGCCCGGAACCGGGGTATTCCAATACATTACGTTTCGCTCGGCTTTGGCCTTAATCTTGTCGCTGATGATTTCTACCATTTACGGAAAAAAAATCATCAACTTCTTAAGAAACCAGCAAGTTGGGGAAACGGTGAGAGAATTAGGTTTAGAAGGCCAAACCCAAAAAGCAGGAACGCCAACAATGGGTGGTTTAATCATCATTATCGCTACGTTGATTCCGGTGATTTTGTTAACCAAACTCAATAATATTTATATCATCTTGTTGATTGTTACCACACTTTGGATGGGAACTATCGGTTTTATCGACGATTACATCAAAATCTTCAAGAAAGACAAACAAGGTTTAAAAGGGATTTTCAAAGTAATCGGGCAGGTTGGACTCGGATTAATCGTAGGTTCTGTATTGTACTTCCATCCGGGTGTAACTGTGAGAGAACGTTCGAATACGCCTATCACTTTCAATCAAACGCAAAATGTCATCACCCAAGCACCGGTGGAGAAAAAATCAACGACCACGACTATTCCGTTTGTTAAAAATAACGAGTTGGATTATGCTAAAATCATCGCTTGGACAGGAGATGGTTACGAAAATTGGGCGTGGTTGGTATTTATTCCGATTGTGATTTTCATCATCACAGCAGTGTCTAACGGAGCTAATTTGACTGACGGAATCGACGGTCTGGCCGCCGGAACTTCCGCCATATCCGTGCTCGCATTAGGGATTTTTACCTTCGTTTCGGGGAATCTTATTTTGTCGAGTTACTTAAATATTATGTACATCCCGAATTCGGGTGAAATGACGGTTTTCATTTCTGCATTTGTTGGAGCGCTAATCGGATTTCTATGGTACAACTCCTTTCCGGCCTCTGTATTTATGGGCGACACCGGAAGTTTAACCATAGGCGGAATCATAGCCGTATTGGCCATTTCAGTTCGCAAAGAAATGTTATTGCCGGTGTTGTGTGCCATCTTCTTTGCCGAAAATTTATCAGTAATCATTCAGGTGGCTTATTTCAAATATACCAAGAAGCGTTTTGGCGAAGGCCGACGGGTTTTCCTAATGTCACCTTTGCACCATCATTACCAAAAGAAAGGCTATCACGAAAGTAAAATTGTAACCCGATTTTGGATTGTAGCCATCTTATTAGCCATTGTTTCTATTGTGACTTTAAAATTGAGATAGCATGAAGCGATTGGTTGTACTGGGCGGAGGCGAAAGTGGTGTGGGAACCGCCATTTTAGGAAAGAAAGAAGGCTATGAAGTATTCGTGTCCGATTTCGGAAAGATAACAGAGAAATACAAAAACGTTCTTACACAATATAACATCGATTGGGAAGAGGAAAAGCACACGGAAGCTTTGGTTCTAAATGCCGATGTAGTGATGAAAAGCCCCGGAATTCCGGACAAAGCGCCAATGGTAAAAAAATTGGTTGAAAAAGGAATACCGGTCATTTCTGAAATCGAGTTTGCTTATCCGTTTACCAAAGCGAAAACCATCGGGATTACAGGAAGCAACGGTAAAACAACTACCACAATGCTAACGTATCATTTGCTTAAAGAAGGCGGACTGAACGTAGGCCTAGGCGGGAATATCGGAAAAAGCTTTGCCTGGCAAGTGGCCGAAGAAAACTACGATTACTATGTGTTGGAATTAAGCAGTTTTCAGTTGGACGGCATCATCAATTACAAACCGGACATTGCGTTGTTAACCAACATCAGTCCCGATCATTTAGACCGATATGAGTATAAATATGAAAATTATATCGCCTCTAAATTCAGAATCACAATGAACCAAACGGAAGCTGATTTTTTCATCTATGATGCCGATGACGAAGCGATAGCTGAATGGTTAAAAAACAATAAAACAAAAGCACAAACTATACCTTTTTCGTTATCAAAAACTTTTGAAAACGGAGCCTTTATTAAAAACGACGACACTATGGACATTATCATCAACAACGAAGAATTTGAAATGAAAACCGCTGACATTTCATTGGAAGGGAAGCACAACATGAAAAACGCTATGGCCGCTACTTCTGTAGCCCAACTGATGAAGATCAGAAAGCAAACCATACGTGAAAGTTTGTCGAATTTCCAAGGCGTTGAACATCGTTTGGAAAAAGTACTCAAAATTCAAAATGTACAGTACATCAACGACAGCAAAGCCACCAATGTCAATGCGACTTTCTTCGCTTTGGACAGTATGACGGTGCCAACAGTTTGGATTGTTGGAGGTGTGGATAAAGGAAATGACTACAGCGAGCTGATGCCTTTGGTGCGCGAAAAAGTAAAAGCGATCATTTGTTTGGGCTTAGATAATAAAAAAATCATTGATGCCTTCAGTGACGTAGTTGATATGATGGTAGAAGTGGATAATATGCGCGATGCGGTAAACACGGCCAAACACTTAGCGGAAAAAGGTGATGCGGTTTTGTTGTCACCGGCTTGTGCCAGCTTTGATTTGTTCCAAAACTATGAAGACAGAGGAAACCAATTTAAAGCTGCTGTAAAGAATTTATAATCTAAAATTAAAAATGAAAGAACTCATTCACAGCTTAAAAGGAGATAAAGTCATCTGGGCCTTCGTGGCCTTGTTGGCGCTATTCTCATTTATGCCTGTGTTTAGCGCGAGCAGCAATTTGGCGTACATGCGTCACGGTTCGGGTAATGCTTTAACGTATTTGCTCAAACACGGCGCTCAAGTTTTTGTTGGTTTTTTCATTTTATACAAAATTCACAAAGTACCGTATCATTATTTCAGAACCATTTCGCGTGTAATGTTACCGGTGGTTTGGGTTTTATTGATATATACTTTGGTCAACGGAAAGGTAATCCAAGGTGCAAATGCCAGTAGATGGATTCAAATTCCGTTCATTGGGATTACCTTCCAAACCTCGGCTTTGGCTTCATTAGTGCTCTATGTTTTTGTAGCTCGCTACTTGTCGAAAACCCGTGAAACGCCAATAACCTTACAAAATTCGTTGTGGGAATTATGGACGCCTGTTTTTATTACGATCGCCTTAATCTTACCGGCCAACTTGTCTACTGCAGCCTTGATTTTTGCAATGGTAGTGATGTTGGCGTTTATCGGAAAATATCCAATCAAGTATATTGGAGTAATTTTAGGCGCCGGTATTGTTGGATTGACCTTTTTTATTTTGGTCGCCAAACAATTTCCGGATGCGTTTCCGAATCGTGTGGATACTTGGATCAACCGTATCGATAATTTTACCACAGACAAACCCGATGAAGACGATTACCAAATCGAAAAGGCTAAAATTGCCATTGCTTCGGGAGGTGTGTATGGATTAGGACCGGGGAAAAGTGTGCAAAAAAACTTTTTACCGCAATCATCATCCGACTTTATCTACGCCATTATAGTGGAAGAATACGGCTTGTTCGGTGGTATTTTGGTGTTGAGTTTGTACCTATTGTTGTTGTTCCGATTTGTAGTAGCCGCGCATAAAGCCAATTCGCTTTTCGGAAAACTCGTGGTTATTGGTTTAGGTTTTCCAATTGTTTTTCAAGCGATGACCAACATGGCTGTAGCCGTGGAGTTACTGCCGGTAACCGGACAAACTTTGCCACTAATCAGTAGCGGTGGTAGTTCTATTTGGATGACTTGTTTGGCGCTGGGGATTATTTTGAGTGTGACCAAGAAAGAGGAAGAAATAGCCGAAGAATTGGCTGAAAAGCAAAAACGAGAAGACGCTTTACAACGCATGATAGACAAACAATTGCAAGAGGAGGAAGCGGCTGAAAAAGCAGCGGAGCAAGCCGAATTGGAAAGTTATTCCATCCAAGAAGACGCCAATCCGTTGGAACCTATTTTGAAGAAAAAGTAAATGAAAAAGTTGAAATTCATAGTAAGCGGCGGTGGTACAGGCGGACATATTTATCCGGCTATTGCCATTGCCAATGAGTTAAAGTCCCGATTCCCGGAGGCGGAATTTCTTTTTGTAGGGGCCAGCGATAAAATGGAAATGCAAAAAGTACCACAAGCCGGATATAAAATTGAAGGTTTATGGATTGCAGGTTTACAACGAAAATTGACGTTGCAAAACATGCTGTTTCCCTTCAAACTCATGAGTAGTTTGTGGAAATCGAGAAAAATCATCAGAAAGTTCAACCCCAATGTGGTTATAGGTACCGGCGGTTTTGCCAGCGGACCTTTATTGCAGGCAGCGAACAGCATGAATATCCCAACGGTGATTCAGGAACAAAATTCTTATCCCGGCATCACCAACAAATTGTTGAGTAAAAAAGCGAATGCAATTTGTGTCGCTTATGATAATTTGGAACGCTTTTTCCCAAAAGAAAAAATGATCTTAACCGGTAATCCGGTGCGTCAAGATTTACTTGATGTTGACCATAAAAGAAACGAAGGCATCGGTTATTTCAAATTAGATTCCAATAAAAAAACACTTTTGGTTTTAGGCGGAAGTTTGGGCGCCAGAAGAGTGAATCAATTAATAGCGAAAGAACTCGATTTTCTATTGGCTAGCGGAGTACAGGTTTTTTGGCAATGCGGGAAGTTGTACTACGACGACTACCAACATTTCAATGAAAGAGAAAATGTTCAAGTAGTAGCATTTATTGATAAAATGGACTTGATTTATGCCGCTGCTGATGTTGTTATTTCTCGTGCGGGAGCATCATCGGTATCCGAATTGTGTTTGGTGGGAAAACCAACTGTTTTCATTCCGTCGCCCAACGTAGCCGAAGACCATCAAACCAAAAATGCCAAAGCCATAGCCGATAAAAACGGAGCGGTTTTATTGCGTGAAACTGAATTAGACGAACAATTTGAAACTACATTTTCCAAGTTGTTAGCCGACGAAAATTGGCAGCAGGAACTCAGTCAAAATATTAAAAAATTGGCCAAGCCTAACGCCACCAAAGACATAGTAGAAGAAATAATTAAATTAATAAAGTAAACTCAGCCACTCAGTAACTCAAATGAATCTAAACCAAATCCATAACGTCTATTTCATCGGCATCGGGGGCATCGGGATGAGTGCCTTGGCGCGTTATTTCCAAAACATTGGTAAAAAAGTTTCGGGCTATGACAAAACCCCGACTATGTTAACCGATGAGTTGAAGGCTTCCGGTATGGACATTCATTTTGAAGACAATATCAACTTAATTCCAAAAGAATTTTATGTCGAAAATACACTGGTAATCATCACGCCGGCTGTTCCGGTGACGCATTCGGAATGGAATTATTTTTTAGAGCGAGATTACGTGGTTAAAAAACGCGCAGAGGTTTTAGGAATCATCACCAAAGATACTTTTTGTTTCGCTGTAGCCGGCACACACGGAAAAACTACTACTTCCAGTATTTTAGGCCATATTCTTTACGAAAGTGGTGCCGATGTTACTGCTTTTTTAGGCGGAATTGTCGAAAATTACCATTCCAATTTAATCGGCAGCGGCAAAACCGTTACCGTAGTGGAAGCCGATGAATTCGATCGTTCCTTTTTGCATTTGCATCCGGATATTGCTTGCGTGACTTCTATGGATGCGGATCACTTAGATATTTACGGCGATGCTACCGCCATTGAGGATTCTTTTAGAGAATTTGCCAATAAAGTAGCCGATAAGAACCAACTTTTTGTCCCAAAAGGGTTGCCGTTAGAAGGGTTAACTATCGGTATTAATGAAGAAGTAACCTATAGCGCTTTCAACATCCGAATTGAAAACGGGTTTTATGTTTTTGATGTGCAAACGCCTTCAGAAACCATCCGTGATTTGCAGTTCGGTTTGCCCGGAAGACACAATTTGATGAATGCCTTGATGGCTTTAGCAATGTCTAAGACTTATGGAACCCCAACCGAGTCCATTGCTAAGGCCTTGGCTTCATTTAAAGGAATCCAACGCCGATTTTCGTATCAAATCAAAACTACCGATTTGGTTTACATCGATGATTATGCACACCATCCAACCGAAATCAACGCCGTACACCAGGCGGTTCGCGAGTTGTATCCGGGTGAAAAAGTGCTGGCAGTATTCCAACCGCATTTGTTCAGCAGAACCAAAGATTTTGCCGATGATTTTGCCAAAAGCTTATCGCAATTCGACGAAATTTTGTTGTTAGATATTTACCCGGCCAGAGAATTGCCTATGGAAGGGGTAACGTCAAGTTGGCTACTTTCCAAAATGGAAAATCCCAATAAAAAATTGGTTTCTAAAGGCGATTTGATTCCGACTATTTTAGAAAATTCGGCTAAAATAATTGTGACCATCGGCGCAGGAGATATAGGTGAATTAGTTCCGAAAATTAAATTGGCGTTGTCATGAAATTGCTGACTTGGACAAATATTAGATTACTGTTGATGATTTTCGTTGTCATCTTCCTGTTTTCGTTCACTTCGCACCGAAATGCCATGCGAAAAATCGCGAAAACCGAAGTGGTTTTTGTAGGTGAAAACAGCCTTTTTTTAAAGCCTGAAACGGTTAATAAATTGTTAATAGAAAAAAATCAGGACCTAAAAACTATCAATAAAGATGGTTTAGATTTGAATAAATTGGAGAAAACTGTAAGCAGTCATCCAATGGTTCACAAAGCAGATGTTTTTGTCAGTGTTGATGGGGTTTTAAAAGCAGTGGTGGAACAAAAACAACCGCTGGGTCGGGTGTTTGAAGAAACGGGTTCTTTTTATCTTGATTATGAGGGTAATAAAATGCCGTTGTCTGATAATTTTGCTGCCAGAGTACCCTTAGTTTCGGGCGAAATAACGGCGGTGAAAAAAGAAAAATTAGCGGAAGTTTTGAGAAATATTGCCGAAGATGATTTTTTGAAAAAAAACATTATCGGCGTGCAAATTTTGTCTAACGGAAGCATGGTTATGGCCAACCGAAATTACGATTACCAAATCGATTTCGGAAGAACCATCAACATTGAAAGAAAATTTAAGAATTATAAAGCCTTTTTTCAGAAGGCTGTTTCTGACAGCACTTTGGAAAAGTACCGAAGAATTAATTTAAAGTTTACCAAGCAAGTGGTGTGCATTAAATAGAAGATTATGGAAAAAGAGAATATTGCAGTAGGGTTAGACATTGGGACAACCAAGATTGTAGCCATGATTGGCAAGAAGAATGAGTATGGGAAATTGGAGATTTTGGGCGTTGGCAAATCCAAAAGCCTTGGTGTGGCTCGTGGTGTAGTAAACAATATCACCCAAACCATTCAGTCTATTCAACAAGCAGTTCTTGAGGCAGAAAATAATTCAGGTTATAAAATAAATGATGTAGTGGTTGGCATAGCCGGACAACACATCAGAAGCATACAACACACGGATTACGTAATTCGAACCAATCCCGAGGAAGTAATAAGCGGGAAAGACATACAATTGCTAATCGACCAAGTTAACAAATTGGCCATGTTGCCGGGTGAAGAAATCATCCATGTATTGCCGCAAGAATTTAAAATTGACGGACAAACCGAGATCAAAGAACCTATCGGAATGTACGGCGCTCGCTTGGAAGCCAGCTTCCACGTGGTAGTCGGACAAGCGTCTTCCATCAGAAATGTGGGCAGATGCATCCAAAGTTCCGGTATCGAATTGTCGGGCTTGACTTTAGAGCCATTGGCTTCTGCCGATGCGGTTTTGAGTCAGGAAGAAAAAGAAGCCGGTGTAGCTTTAATCGATATTGGAGGCGGAACCACAGATTTGGCCATCTTTAAAGACGGCATTATTCGCCATACCGCAGTGGTGCCTTTCGGTGGAAATGTTATTACAGATGACATCAAGGAAGGTTGCTCGATTATTGAAAAGCAAGCCGAATTGTTGAAAGTCAAATTCGGATCCGCGTGGCCTGGCGAAAATAAAGACAACGAAATTGTTTCTATTCCGGGTTTACGAGGCAGAGATCCCAAAGAGATTTCGCTTAAAAATTTATCAAAAATTATCCACGCCAGAGTAGTGGAAATTATAGAACAGGTTTTCACGGAAATCAAAGCTTACGGACACGAAGATCCACGCAAAAAATTAATTGCCGGAATCGTGTTAACCGGTGGCGGTTCACAGCTCCAACACATCAAGCAATTGGTGGAATACATTACCGGAATGGATACCCGAATTGGTTATCCTAACGAACATTTAGCCGGTAACTCGGGCGAAGAAATCTCCAGTCCGTTATTTGCTACCGCGGTTGGATTGGTGATGAACAGCATCGAAAACAACTCTAACAGCGCCTACAAAATAGAGCTGAAAGAAGTAGTAGCCGAAGCCCCGAAAACTGCACCACAACAACCGGTCTTCGAACCGAAAGAAGAGGTGGTCCCAGCCATTGAGCAACCGTTGGAAGTAGAAAAACCGGCAGAGCGCGAGACAGAAAAGCAAATCAAGCGCTCCTTCTTTGATCGCTATGTAGACAAGATCAAAGATTTTTTAGATAACGCAGAGTAAAGAATAACAGAATAAATACCTAACACCAAAATAGTATGATAAGCAACTCAGAATTTGGAAGCATCTCATTTGATTTACCAAAGAATCAATCAAATGTGATCAAAGTAATCGGTGTTGGTGGCGGCGGAAGTAACGCTATCAATCACATGTTCAAACAAGGAATCAAAGGTGTAGATTTCATTGTATGTAACACCGACTCACAAGCATTGCAAAACAGTCCGGTACCTAACAAAATTCAGTTAGGAGTGAACCTAACCGAAGGTCTTGGCGCAGGCGCTAACCCCGACGTAGGACACCAATCGGCTTTGGAAAGCGTGGGCGATATTGAAAAAATGTTGGACAGCAATACCAAAATGGTTTTCATCACAGCCGGTATGGGCGGTGGAACCGGAACAGGTGCTGCACCGGTAATTGCTCAATTGGCCAAAGAAAGAGATATTCTTACTGTGGGAATCGTGACTATTCCTTTCCAATTTGAAGGAAAAGTACGTTCGGAACAAGCGTTGTTAGGCGTTGAAAAATTAAGAAAACAAGTTGATTCTTTGATTGTTATCAATAACAATAAATTAAGAGAAGTGTACGGAAACTTAGGTTTCAAAGCCGGATTCTCTAAAGCTGATGAAGTGTTGGCTACTGCTTCTCGCGGTATCGCAGAAGTAATTACGCACCACTACACGCAAAACATCGACTTAAAAGATGCTAAAACGGTATTGTCCAATAGCGGTACTGCTATCATGGGTTCTGCTGTGGCTACCGGGGACAACCGTGCCAAAGAGGCTATTATTACCGCTTTGGATTCTCCATTGTTAAACGATAATAAAATTACAGGAGCTAAAAACGTATTGTTGCTTATCGTTTCAGGCTCTAACGAAATTACCATTGACGAAATCGGAGAAATCAACGATCATATCCAAACCGAAGCAGGCTACAACGCTAACATCATCATGGGTGTTGGTGAAGACGAAAGCTTGGGCGAAGCCATCGCGGTAACCATTATTGCTACCGGTTTCAATGTAGAACAACAAAACGGTATCGTTAATACAGAAGTTAAGAAAATTGTTCACGCCTTGGAAGACGACCAAAAATTGGTACGCGACTTAACGCAAAAACCGGTGGAAGTATTCCAAAATATAGTTGATACACCTAAAGCGGAAACCCCGGAAGAGAAAATCGTATTCGAATTGATTGAAGAAGAAATTCAAGCGCCTGTGGTTGAAACTCCGGCTGCTATCAATGAAAATGAGTTGATTGCCATGAACCAGTTTATCCGCAACTTAGACGTGACTTTCGAAATCGTTTCTCCTATTAAAGATATCGATTTCAAAGTAACCACTCCGGAAGTAAAAGCCATGGACGTAGTAGAGCCAACCAATGTTGTGGAAGAAGAGCAAATCACTTTCACTTTTGACATGCCGGCCGCAACGCCTGTTTTCGAAAAAATAGAAACGGTAGAAGCTGTAGAAGAAACTAAAATCGTATTCGATTTGTCGGAAGCCAATGAAATTGTGGTCAACGAGCCGGTACAATTTGTTCCGGTAACTGAACTCAACGAAGGCGGCGTAATCAAATATTCATTGGAAGAGTACATGGAGTTGGAAAACGACTTGTTAAACTCTAAACCTGCTGCTAAAGTAGTGGAAGAGCCAATCGCAGAAGAGTTGAACTTTACCATGAAAGTGGAAACAGAAAAGCCGCAAGCGGTAAACTATTTCGACGAAGTATCTCCTATGGAAATGACTATCGAAGAAACCTTGAAACACAGAGCCGACGAGCGCAGAAGAAAATTAAAAGAGTTCAATTACAAATTCCACAACAATCCGTCACGCATTGAGGAATTGGAAAAAGAACCGGCTTACAAAAGATTAGGTGTTGACCTGTCAAACAACACCGGCAATAACGCAAACTCCAGAATGTCTTTAGGAACTGATAGTAACGACGATTTACAAATCCGTACAAACAATTCATTCTTGCACGATAATGTAGATTAAGATTAGTCTGCCATTTTTCTAATCGAACAACCCGAAAATTTCCTTGAGATTTTCGGGTTATTTTTTTACCTTCGCAGGGCTTTTCGGAGCGAATGGTTCGGGCAGTTTCAGTAATTCTTATTCCCGCTGTCCGCAGTATCTTTTTTGTTTTGGCACCCTGAGCGCAGTCGAAGGGCTTTTCTCAAAACAAAAAAGTATACTTGCTCCCATCGGGGCTAAAGAGCCAACCATTTTAGAGCAATCTAAATACCTAAAATGTCTAATAATCTAATAATCTGAAGTATGAGTTTAGAAACCCAAATCATGGACGAAATGAAAAACGCCATGAGAGCCAAAGATACCGTTGCACTAGAAGCGTTAAGAGCCATTAAATCGGGTATCATCTTAGCCAAAACCGAAGCCGGTGCCGGCGATACCTTGTCAGCGGACGATGAAATCAAATTATTGCAACGTTTGGTTAAACAACGCAAAGACAGCGCTGCTATTTTCCAACAACAAAACCGAGCTGATTTGGCAGAACCTGAATTAGCACAAGTAGCCGTAATCGAGAAATTCTTGCCGGCACAATTATCTGAAGCCGAAGTAGAAGCTGCAGTAGCGGTCATTATCGCTGAAGGCGGTTTTTCAGGTATGGCTTCCATGGGACAAGTAATGGGCAAAGCTTCAGCTGCTTTGGCCGGTAAAACCGATGGTAAAACGATTTCGACTATCGTTAAAAAATTATTAGCATAATATACATTATTAGACTACTTAGAAAGTTAGACTTCTTAGATTTTGTCTATTGAATCTAAAAATCTAAGGAGTCTCACCATCTAAAATCGGCTGCGTAGTTCAACTGGATAGAATATCAGATTTCGGCTCTGAGGGTTGGGGGTTCGAATCCCTTCGCGGTCACGAATAAATACAAGAGCCAAGAAAATGTCCAAGCTCGCTTGAGCATTTTCTTGGCTGTTGTATTTTCAAAGCGGAGCTTTGAGATTTGAAATTAAAAGGAGGACAGCCGGTGGCTGTCAGGTATTAGAAAAGCGCTTTTGCGCTATTCTAAGCTTTTCAAAGCGGAACTTAGAATTTTGCTTCGCAAAATCCCTTCGCAGTCAATGTATTGCTCAAGTTAACTCTTGGGCTTTTTTTATATCTTTAGCCAATGGAAGTGTTTTTTGCCCTTATAATTTTTTTCGTTCTGGTCTTCCTTTTTTCCTACGTAATAATGTTTTTGTTCACGCTAATGGATGATATCAGTATTACAGTATGGCAGCGACCGTTGTTTATTCACTGGTATTGGTCTCGCAAAACCATAACACCCCAGGAAGCACAAATCATTCACAATCAATTCGACTTTTACCGAAAGCTTTCGCCAAAGCACAAAGCTTATTTTCATCATCGATTGGCTTCTTTTACCGAAAAATATGCCTTTATTTCTCGCAGTGAAGCACCAGTTACCTACGAAATGCAAACCCTGATTGCCGGAACTTATGTCATGCTGACTTTTGGTATGCGCCGCTATCTGGTCGATGTTTTTGATAAAATTCTCATCTATCCGGAAGAATACTATTCCGACTATTCTGAGAATTACCACAAAGGAGAATTTAACCCGCGACTCAAAGCCGTGGTTTTTTCTTGGAAACATTTTACGGAAGGTTATCAAGTGGAAAACGACAATCTCAATTTAGGCATCCATGAGTTTTCACACGTTATTCACCATCATTGTTTAAGTAGCAACGATGGTAGTTCGTTGGCCTTTCGCAAACATTATAATAAATTACGCGAACAAGTGAATCATCCGCCCAATCGCCAACGCTTGATTGATTCCGATTATTTCCGTATTTACGCCTTCACCAATCAGTTTGAATTCATCTCGGTCATCATCGAACATTACTTTGAAACGCCGTCTGAGTTTGAACGCCGATTTCCGGAGTTGTTTCAATTGGTTAGCAAAATGCTCAATCACAAACATTAAATGTTACCAAAACAAGGTGTATAATGCAGCCAATAGCGATAGGATAACCAACATGCCTACGGTAAAACTCGGCGACATGCGGAACATGGTTTTGTCTACTTCAAGACCATTCGGTTTTAGGCCTTTTTTGTTTTCATAAATACTGATAAAGTACATCCCGATAACGCAAAGTGCAAATACAAATCCCATACGATCGATAAACGGAATTTCGTAAACGCCATCTGCATTCGGAACTGCAAATCCCATAGGATGCAAGAAAGACAAATCGATTACCGCCGGCATGAACTTGAATAAAATCGACATAATGAATCCGCCTATGGTAGCAAATAAAGCCGCATTGGAAGTTGTTTTCTTCCAAAAGAAACCAAGGATAAACATCGCGAAAACACCCGGACTGACAAAACCTGTATATTCTTGTATATATTGAAATCCGCCTTTTTTGTCAATCCCTAAAAACGGAGCCACAACTACAGCAATAATCATAGCGGTTATGATGGTTAGTTTCCCAATGTTGACCAATTTCTTTTCATCGGCTATTACATTGATTTTCTCTTTATAAATGTCTAGAGTGAATATGGTGGCAATACTATTGGCCTTGCCGGCTAAAGAGGCCACGATGGCCGCCGTTAAAGCGGCAAAAGACAATCCTTTTAAACCAACGGGTAATAAGTTTAATAAAATAGGATAGGCGCGGTCAGGATTTACACTGCCATCTTGTAGCATTTCGGTTTGAAAATGGCCGTTTTGGTATAAAACATAAGCGGCAATTCCTGGTAAAACAACGATTACAGGCATTAATAACTTTAAGAAAGCCGCGAATAAAATGCCGCCGCGAGCTGTTTTTAAATCGGCGCCCAAAGCTCTTTGCGTGATGTATTGGTTGCATCCCCAATAATTCAGATTAATGATTAACATACCACCAATTAATACCGACAAACCGGGTAAATCCATATAATTCGGATTTGAAGTGTCGAAGATCATGTGGAAATGGTCATCAGCTTTCTCTCGCATCAAGTTAAACCCGCTGATGACACCTTCGGAACCGAATTCGGTAGCTACCAAGTTCAACGCCAAATAAGTGGTTACCAATCCGCCTAATATCAGAAAGAAGACTTGAATGACATCTGTATAACCAATTACCTTCATGCCGCCCAATGTAATCATCACGGCGAAAAAAGCTAAAAACACCATACAAAAAGTAATGTTCAATCCCGAAATGCTGCTAATGGCCAAAGCACCTAAATACAGTATGGAAGTCAGGTTTACCAATACGTAAAGCAACAACCAAAACACTGCCATAATCATTGCTACATCACTGTTATACCGCTTTTTTAGGTATTGAGGCATGGTGAAAATTTTGTTTTTCAAATATACCGGCATAAAGAATATGGCAACAATTACTAAAGTTGCTGCAGCCATCCATTCGTAAGTGGCAATAGCCAATCCCATTTTGAAACCGCTGCCACTCATGCCGATGAATTGTTCGGCACTGATGTTACTGGCAATTAAAGAAGCACCAATAGCCCACCAAGTCAGCGAGCCTTCTGCCAGAAAATAGTCGTTACTACTGGTTTGTGCTTTCTTTTTGCGGTTGTAAATCCAAAAGCCGTAGCCGACAATAATGACGAAATACGCGAAGAAAACAATGTAATCTTGGGTGGCTAAAGTTTGCATACTAAGTGGTTTTAGTTTTATAATGTTGGTTAGGTAAGTCTCTTAAAATTTTGGCACTCTGTTCCGGAGCAATATCACGTTGCGCTTCGCCTAGCATTTCGTAGCCGACCATGAATTTTTTTACAGTAGCGCTTCGCAACAAAGGCGGATAAAAATGCATGTGAAAATGCCATTCGGGGTGCGCTACTCGGTCGGTTGGTGCTTGATGAATGCCGGAAGAATAGGGGAAAGAAGTTTCAAAAAGATTATCGTATTTTACGGTGATGTCTTTGATGATTTCGGCAAATGCTTTGGTTTCTTCCTGCGTCATAGCAATGATGTTGCTGAAATGTCTTTTAGAGATGATCATGGTTTCATAAGGCCAAGTTGCCCAAAACGGTACTAAAACTACAAAATGTTCATTCTCTAAAACGAGGCGTTCTTGTTGTTTTAATTCTTGCTCCAGATAGTCTTTAAGTAAACTGGTTTTGTTTTTTTCGTAATAAGCACGCAGGTTTTTTTGGGTTTTTTCGATTTGGGTTGGCAATGACGATTGCGCCCAAATTTGACCGTGCGGATGCGGATTGCTGCAACCCATTACACTGCCTTTATTTTCGAAAATCTGAACGTAGTTGATGAAATCGTGACTGCCCAATTCGAGGTATTGGGCTTTCCAGGTTTGGACAACTTTTTCGATGGCTTCGACTTCCATTTCGGGTAAAGTGAGGTTGTGTTTGGGTGAAAAGCAAACTACTTTGTTGATGCCGCGTTCCGGTTTTAATTGGAAGAGTGATTGTTCTTTGCTTTCAAAATTAACTTCAGTGCTGAGCAAGGCCGAAAAGTCGTTTTCAAAAACATAGCAATCGGTATAATCTGGATTTTTTTCTCCGTTGGCACGCGTGTTTCCGGCGCATAAGTAGCAATTTGCATCGTGTGCCGGTCGGTTGTCTTCGGGAAGGGTTTCCTTTTGACCTTGCCAAGGTCTTTTGGCGCGATGAGGCGAAACCAAGATCCATTCGTCGAGTAACGGATTGTATCTTCTGTGTGGGTGTTCGTTATGGTTGAATTGTTGCATATTGTTTTTGTTTGCGTTAGGGATTGCAGCTTTGTTTGAGCTCTTTTTGTTTTGTCCTTCGACAGTCTCAGTGACAAAACAAAAAAGCGAGTGCGGAAAGCCCGACCCCTTTCGGCAGGCTCAAGGCAGGCCGAGGGGTAACGCCCTGTTTAATTTTTATACTCTGTTGTGCCTTTTGAAATTTTAACTTTATACGCTTTTAATTCGATGCCAAATTGACTACGGTATGCTGTTGAAATGCGCTCTATTAAGGCTTTTTCGGTTCCTTTTTCGACCAAATTAATGGAACAACCGCCAAAGCCACCGCCCATCATTCGTGCTCCTAAAACCGATTTTTCTTGTTGCACGGCATCGACTAAAAAGTCAATTTCCGCACAACTGACCTCGTAATCTTTAGACAATCCGTGATGGGTTTCAGTCATTAAGGCGCCTAATTTTTTGAAATCGGAAATGTTCAAGGCCATGGCAGCATCTTGAACCCTTTGGATTTCTTTTACCACAAACAAACAGCGTTTGAAAATGGTATCGCTTAACTGGTCTTTGAGGTCAGTAACCATTTTTTCATTACAGTCACGGAAAGTTTTGATTTCCGGATGAAAGTGTTTAAGGATGTCTAATCCTTTTTCTACCTCTTGTCTTCGGTTGTTGTAACCCGAGGTTAAGTGGGTATGTTTGACATTGCTGTCTAATAAAAGCAGCGAATATTTTTTGAAATCGGCTTTGTAATAATTGTATTCTAAAGTGTTGCAATCGAGTTTGATGACACTGTTTTTTTTGCCGAAAACTGAGGCAAATTGGTCCATGATACCGCAATTCACACCCACAAAAGTATGTTCCGATTGTTGCCCGATTAGTGCGATGTCTTGTTTGGTTAATTTTAGGTCAAATATTGTATTCATGGCATAAGCGATTCCGCATTCTAAAGCTGCAGAAGAAGACAAGCCTGCGCCCATGGGAATCGTGCTACTGAATACAATGTTGCAACCGGTTGCAAGGCCTTTGGTTTTGAGTTGGTGGAGCACGCCTAAAATGTAGTTCACCCACATTTGATTTACCGGTTTTAGGTCGTCGGTTACCTTAAATTGATAGGATTCGTTTAGGTCTTGGGCAATAAGGGTAAAGGTGGCATCATTGTTTTTGGATACCGCAAAGCAAACGTATTTGTTAATGGCTGCAGGCATTACAAAACCATCATTGTAATCCACGTGTTCTCCAATGATGTTAATTCTTCCCGGTGAAAGGAAAAGGTAATCGGGTGATTTTTGAAATACTTTTTTAAAGTGTTCCGTAGTATGTTGGACGAGTTTTTTCTTCATTATCGCGTTTGCATCGTGGCGGATGCCGAAATTAATCCATTAGACTTGGCTTCTAAAGTTAGCGTTCCGGGGGTTTTTCCGGACAAAATAATTACTTGGCATTTGCCGTTGAAAGCACTGCGTTGCCAAGCGCCTTCCGCACATTGATCGGGTTCGTGAGAACTTGGATCGCCGTTACCTACGCCAATAATTTTGGCATCGCCGGTTAAATAAAATTTCACCCTATTATCGGCAACCGGTACTTCTCGGCCTTCATTGTCAACTATGGAAACGTTGAAAACGGTGGCGTCTTTACCATCCGCGTTCAGGATAGTTTTATCAGTGGTTAACATAACTTTATAAGGCGTTCCTGTGGTTTCTATTTTTGAGTTGATTTTTTTGCCTTTTTTGTAGCCTATGGCTTCGAGCGTGCCCGGTTCGTAATTAACTTGCCATTTCAAGTGACTGTTTCTGGGCATTACTTTTTTGCCTAAAGTTTTTCCGTTGAGAAAAAGTTCTACTTCATCGGCATTGGAATTGACCCAAACTTCTATCGGTTGGCCTACTTTTTCCGGCCAGTTCCAATGGGGTGAAATGTGCAAAACATCTTTGTCGGTCCACCAACTTTGGTAATAATAATAAATATTTTTCGGGAAGCCGCAAACATCCATTATACCGAAATGGGAGCTGATGTTTGGCCATTTGTAAGGGGTTGGTTCGCCGCGATAATCGAATCCGGTCCAAACAAATCCGCCCAACCAATAGTTATTTTCGGCAGCAAGTTTCCACCAAGTTTCGGCTTTACTAGCCCACCAAGGATGCGTGATGTCTTGGTCGGGGACATATGCTCTGATTGTATCTTTTTCGTAGATGCCGCGGGTGGTTACGGTACTTCCCATTTCGGTTCCCAACAAAGGTTGGTTCGGATGGTCTCGGTGGTAATCGGCTACGGCGTATTCACGGTAGTTGAAACCTCTAATCGGGATGACTTCGTTAACGCCTTTAAATTCGTTTGGCATATCGGCAGCATAAGTGCTGGTTCTGGTTGGATCTAATTCTTTTTGGACAGCCAATAGCGTTTGTGCAATTCTTTTGCCGTAGTCGTTGCCTTGGATGTTTTGTTCTTCGTTACCAATAGACCATAAAAAAACGGAAGCATGATTTCTGTCGCGTTTGATGAGACGTTTGAATTGGTCGAGGTATTCCGGGCTACTATTGAGCAAACGTTGTTCATCGACGACTAACATGCCTAAGCTGTCGCAGGCTTCTAATAATTCCGGACTTGGGGCGTTATGACTCGCTCTGTAAGCATTACAGCCTAATTCTTTTAGCAATTTTACGCGATAATATTGCAGGTAATCGGGAAGGGCACTCCCAATTCCGGCGTGGTCTTGATGGTTGTTAGTGCCTTGAATTTTGAGGTGTTTTCCGTTTAAAAAGAAACCTTCATTGGCATCAAATCTCACATTTTTGATACCAAATCGGGTTTTAGTTTGATGTACAATTTGGTTGTCTGATTTTACAACGGTAATGACTTTGTACAAATAAGGATCATCCACAGACCATAAACGCACATTGCTCAGGTTTACTTTCTGTTTTAGGGTAACCTCTTTTCGGATGCCTAAGTTGATTTTTTGTTCCGAAGTCTTGGTCAGTATTTTCCCGTTTCTATCGGTTATGTAACTGTAAACGATGCCATCGGAGTTTCTTAAGTAGTTGTTTTGAACAGTAGTTTCAATTGTCGTTACAGCGTTTTTGCCTTTGATTTCTGAATGCACAAAAATGCCGTCATCCGGGATAAAAACTTTGTTAGTGATGTTTAACCAAACGTGACGGTAGATGCCGGCACCTTCGTAAAACCAACCTTCGGCTTGGGTGGCATCAACGCGAATAACGATTACATTATCGCCTTCAAAATTCATGAAATCGGTCACATCATAAGTATTGCCCAGATAGCCGCTAAAATTGGTGCCGACATAAAAGCCGTTAATCCAAATGGCTGCATTTCTGTAAATGCCGTCAAATTGCAGTTCGAAACGCTTGTCTTTGTCTTTTTTATCGATGGAAAAATGTTTTCTATACCAACCGATGCTGGTTTCCGGATAAGCACTGCCAACCGGTTTGTAGCCGTGCGTATCCATTTCATGCGTAGTAGATTTTACAAATGGCAATTCGACGACCCAATCGTGTGGCACATTGATTTTACGCCAAGTGGTGTCGATGAATTTAGGGTTGACTACCGTAGTTTCAAACACATTGGATTTGTGGAAGAGTAGTTTATTGCCATAATCAAAGTCTTTGTCCGGATTGGCTGCGTGGCCGAAATGGAATCTCCAGTCGTCATCAAGACTGATTCTTTGCTGAGCTGAGGTTATAAAACTCAGTGCCAAAAATAAGGCGGTGAGGTATTGTTTTTGAAAGTTTTTCATTGCGATTAATTTTCTTTGAAAGCGTTCAATGCCGGAGAAGGTTTACCATCGGCTTGCCAAGCACTTAGCGCGTAATGACTCCAGCTTCTGGCGCCTTGTGGTTCCCAGTAAAGTACACCGATTCCTTTGTTGTTAGGAACATTTTTAACGGCTTTGATGGTAGCCGTCAATAATTCGTGCGTGTTTTGTACTTTATCGTCTTCGCCGCCCACTTCCACTATCATCACTTCTTTTCCATAACGTTGTGCCATGTCGTTTAGGTTAAATTGTAAATCGGCTATGGTTTCGGTGTAGTCTTTTTTAATCCAATACGGATAATAAGATAATCCAATCACATCGTATCTTACTTTTTGGGCTGTGGCATTGTCAAAGAAGGTTCGGAATTTTTCGTTGTTGTTTCCTTCATCAACGTGTACGATGACTTTGATGTTTTTATCTACTGCTTTTACAGCATCGTAACCTTTGTTTAATAACTGTCCGAGTTGCGGCCAATTATCGGTGCTACCTTCCGGCCATAGCATACCGCCCGGGATTTCGTTGCCTACTTGAACCCATTCCGGAGTAACTCCGGCTACCTTTAGCGCATTGATGACGTCAAAAGTATGGTTGTATACGTCATTCAATAGTTCGGCAAAGGAATGTTTTTCCCACGCTTTGGGTTTGAATTGTTTGGCAGGGTCTGCCCAAGAATCAGAGTAATGGAAGTTAATCACGATACGAAATCCCATTTTTTGAGCGCGCAATGCCATGGCTATGGTTTCCTCTTTGCTGCAATGACCACTGGCTTTGTCATCGGACGGATTGACCCAAACTCTCAAACGAATCGAGTTCATGCCCAAATCTTTCAGTAATTGCAAACAATCTGTTTCTTTACCGTTGTTGTTGTAGAATTTGTATCCGGTAGCTTCCATCTGCGGTAGCCAGCCTATATCGGCGCCTTTGGCAAAAGCAATTTCTTTATGCTGCGCAAAAAGGACATTCGATAGTGCTAAAACAACTATAATCAATAGATTTTTCAGCATAATTATTCGGCATTAAAGACTTCCAAAGCCGGAAGAGAGTTGTTGTTAAAATCCCATAACGCTTGATTTTCCCAAGAAGAGCCATTGGTTGATGTTGGTCCTCTAAACGCAACCCATTCACTACCCCAATAGCAAAAACCTAAACCGTAATTGCTTTGCGTGACAGTGTTTTTAATGGTGGAAAGAAATCCTTTTTGGCCGGTTGGCGTGGCTTGAAAAGCCGGTAGTATTTGGCTTGGTAAACCTATGATGTTGTTGGTGTAATCGTTGTAATCAAAAGTAAAAGGATAAGCGGTCTCGGCGATGATTACTTTTTTATTGTACAATTGTCCCAAACTGTTAATTGTATTTTGAAGTGTTACCAAGCTGGTACCGTGCCATATCGGGTAATATGAAAGACCGATGTAATCGTAATCGATGTTGGCTACTTTGCTGAAAAACCAATCAGAACCGGATAAACCTCCATGGTGTAACATGATTTTTGCTGTTGTTGATTTGCTTCTGATGGCAGTACTGGCGACAGCAACGAGCTCTAAATATTGAGTTTCATTAGTAGAAAGTTTCCCTTCCGGCCAAAGCATACCGTCGTTGGTTTCGTTTCCGATTTGGATGATATCGGGATTGATTTCGGTCATGACTAAATTGGTGTAATCAGTAACAGCCGTTTTTAAACTGCTGAAAGTTAAGCTTTGCCAAGCCACAGGTTTGGTTTGATGCGCCGGATCGGCCCAAGTATCTGAATAATGCACTGTTAGCCAAACTTTTAAGCCAGCGGCTTTAACTCTTTGGGCAAAGGTTTTTACTTCTGCCATGCCCGAATGCCCATCGGATGGGTTTTGCCATAAGCGAATTCTGATAGCATTACAACCGGCATTTTTGAGGGTTGTAATTGGATCTTGATTGACACCGTTGTGTTTGTAAACGGTACCTTCACTTTCAATTAAAGGAAGATAAGACATGTCAGCACCTCTGATAAAAACATCATTATCAACTGGTGGTTGCGGTTCTGAGTTATTGTCGGAGGAACAAGAAAAAAAGGAAATGGATAATAGTACAAATAATAACTTTTTCATGGCAATTGATTTTCAAATTTGAATATAGTTTGGTGAGTGTACAACTCGTCTTTTTTTAAAATGGCGTTTGGAAAATGACTGTGGTTGGGTGCGTCAGGAAAGTTTTGAGTTTCAAAACAAATCCCGCTGGTAGTATGATAATCGGCATTTTCTTTGCCTTTTATTTGGCCAAAACAGTTGCCGCCGACGTAAACGTGAACAGCAGGTTGGTTGGTCGTGACAGTCATTTTTATTTTTGATTTTTCACCGTATAATGATGCTGCTTTACTATCGTTTAATACAAAAGTGTTGTCAATAATTGACGGACAATCTTTGGCTGTTGAAAAATCGTAATCATGATTTTTTAAAGGGATAAACTTACCTGTCGGGATTAATTCTTCTGTAGTTTCCAGTATCTGGTCGGCATTAATCGTAACTTTTTGATGGTTGATGTTTTTCAGATGTCCATTTAAATTAAAGTAACTGTGTTGTGTGAGGTTAACAACAGTGTCTTCGGTTGATTTTGCTGAAAAGTCAACTATTAATTCATTTTTGTCAGTCAGGGTATAAGTTACGCTTGTGGTTAACGTTCCCGGGAAATTTTCTTCATTGTGACAGCTCAAATATTCTAAAGTAATGGATTGGTTTTCATCTGAAGGAATGCGTTTTATTGTCCATACTTTTTGACTGAAACCGCTTTCGCCACCATGAATTTGATGCGTATTGTGGTTTTGGGTCAATTGGATTTTTTCGCCGTTTAAAATAAATGAAGCTTTGTTTATCCTGCCTGCGTATCTGCCAACTACGGCTCCCAAATAAGGTGCGCTCGGTAAATCGAACGATTTGATGTAGTCTTCCAGTTTGTCGAATCCCAAAACCACATCGGTTTTTAGGCCATTTGAATTCGGGATTTTGATGGATGTTATGGTAGCGCCGTAATTAATTACACTCACTTCCATACCCTGTTTATTGGCTAAAGTGTAGCAAAACACCTCTTGATTCTCGGGTGTCAACCCGAAGAATTTCCCATTTAGACCCAGGTAATTTTGTGAAATGTGGTTTTTAAGCATGGTTTTTTTATCAATCTTATAACGAAAGTATGATTTAATCTTTTGTATCCATACCACTACCTACCGGTTTTTTTGTACCTTACCACCAGTTAATTGCACAAGCATGAAAATCATCATCATAAATAACCAATCTGCGCAACCCAAATACAAACAAATCGTGTTGTCGGTTGAGATGGCTATAGCCGAGAAGCGATTGAAAAGAGAAGACAAGTTGCCGTCGGTAAATAAAGTTAGTTTGGAGTTTTCTATTTCGCGTGATACGGTTTTATTGGCTTATGAGGAATTGAAAAAGCGTGGCATTATTTACGCTGTTTTAGGTAAAGGCTATTATGTTAAGAGTGTTGAGTTTACTCTGGAACAAAGAATATTTCTCTTGTTCGATGAGTTGAATACCTTTAAAGAAGATTTGTACAATTCATTTCTTTCTCATGTGAACAAGAACTTTCAAATTGATATTTTCTTTCATCATTTTAATTTGGAGATGTTTAAGAAACTGGTTGACGAAAGCAAAGGGAATTATTCGAAATTTATCCTTATGCCGTCCAATTTGGAAATTCCAGGTGATGTTGTTGCATCATTGCCTTTAAATGATACTTATGTTTTAGACCAAACCAATGAATTGTTCAAGGGATTTCCTGCCGTTTATCAAGACTTTGTGACGGATATGTATGATGCGTTGACTTTAGGATTGGAAAAGATAAAGCAATATTCCGAGTTGATTTTGATTTTTCCGGGAGAGAAAGAACCGGTCGGAATGGTTAATGGCTTTGTGAAGTTTTGTTTAGAAAATGATTGCGCTCACCAAGTAGTTTCGTCATTTGAAAGCGATGCTATTCGGAACGGGAGTTTGTTTATCATTCCCAATGACCGCCATTTAGTGAATGTGATAGAGCAGGCGAAACTTCAAAATTTAGTATTAGGGCTTGATTACGGCATCATATCCTACAACGATACTCCGTTAAAAAAAGTGGTAGAAAACGGCATTACAACCATTTCAACTGATTTTAAAGCAATGGGTAGAATACTGGCGAACATGATTAACACCAATTCGAAGTTGCGTGTTAAAAACAACGCTACACTAATTTTAAGAAACTCTCTCTAAAGCGATTATAGGGCTGTGGTTTTTTTAAGATCGGCTATGGTTTGTGTTGGGTTTTGTGCGCCAAAAACATAACTGCCGGCTACCAAAACGTCAGCACCGGCTTGGACTAATTGTTTGGCATTTTTATCGGTCACGCCGCCGTCTATTTCAATTAGAGTAGAAGCGCCTTTGCGGATAATTAATTCCTTGAGTTTTTCCACTTTTGAATAGGTGTTTTCAATATAAGATTGTCCGCCGAAACCCGGGTTAACACTCATCACGCAAACCAAGTCAATATCTTTAATCACATCTTCCAACAAACTTACGTTGGTATGCGGATTTAGAGCTACACCGGCTCTCATGCCTTCGGCTTTAATGGCTTGCAGGGTTCGGTGCAAATGCGCACAAGCTTCGTAATGTACGGTCAAAATATTAGCGCCTAAAGAAGCAAAAGTTTTGATGTATCGATCGGGATCGACAATCATTAAATGAACGTCGATGGTTTTTTTTGCGTGTTTGGTAATGGCTTGTAAAACCGGCATACCGAAAGAAATATTGGGGACAAAAACGCCGTCCATAATGTCGATGTGGAACCAATCGGCTTCACTGGCGTTAATCATTTCGATGTCGCGTTGCAGGTTGGCAAAATCAGCGGCTAAAACGGATGGAGCAATAAGTGTGTTTTTCATTGAATTCAGTTGTGTGTTGTTGTTGCAAAATTAAGTTTTTAACAGCAAAGTTCGCAAGGTTTTTTTGGTGAAGTTCATTTGGTAAGAATGGGTTGAATTTCAAGAGGGTTTGCGTGAAGGATTGAGGCGGTATCCTTTTTTGAGGAAATGGCACCTCGCCTGCGCTCGTTGTGGCAAAAAAGATAAAGCCGAAAGCCTGACCTGAAAGGGCACGCCAAAAAAATAAAACTCCGGGAACTCGAGCGTAGCGAACAGACTGGAGTTTTATTTGCCGTGCAAAAAATAAAACTCCGGTAATCAGCCGGAGTTTCAATCATCAATCAAAAAACGAACAGTTAATCAGACTGTTGTTGCGGTTGTTGGGATTATCCCAAGTATGTTTTTAAAATCTTACTTCTGGAAGTATGTTTTAATCTGCGGATTGCTTTTTCTTTAATTTGACGAACACGCTCACGGGTTAAATCGAAGGTTTCTCCGATTTCTTCCAAGGTCATTGGGTGTTGGTCACCTAAACCGAAATATAAACGTACTACATCGGCTTCACGCGGTGTTAAAGTTTCCAAAGATCTTTCGATTTCGGTACGCAACGATTCGTGAATCAATTCGCGGTCCGGATTTGGAGATTCGCCTGAACGCAATACGTCGTATAGGTTTGAATCTTCACCTTCCACTAAAGGCGCGTCCATGGATAAATGACGTCCTGAGTTTTTCATAGACTCTTTTACATCATTTACAGTCATGTCCAGCTCTTTAGCAATTTCTTCCGCTGAAGGCGCACGTTCGTTAGATTGTTCTAACAAAGCGTACATTTTGTTGATTTTATTAATAGAACCGATTTTGTTCAAAGGCAAACGAACGATACGAGATTGTTCGGCCAAAGCTTGAAGAATGGATTGGCGAATCCACCAAACGGCATAAGAAATGAATTTAAATCCACGGGTTTCGTCAAAACGTTGAGCGGCTTTGATCAATCCTAAATTTCCTTCGTTGATCAAATCGGGTAGGGTTAACCCTTGGTTTTGGTATTGTTTAGCCACGGAAACTACGAAACGTAGGTTGGCTTTCGTCAATTTCTCTAAGGCTCTTTGGTCTCCGGCTTTGATGCGTTGTGCTAATTCCACTTCTTCATCAGCCGTGATCAAATCCACTTTTCCGATTTCTTGTAGGTACTTGTCTAAGGATGCGGTTTCACGATTGGTAACCTGCTTGGTGATTTTGAGCTGTCTCATTTATGTTCTCCTTTTCTTTAAAGTGTTCGGGTGGTTGTACGTAAGGAGGAGTCAAAAAGTTACAAAAAAAAGTAAAAAAAATAAAAATCCCGATTCAAACTAATGAATCGGGATTTTTTATGAATTAATATTTGAATTGGATTAACCCTTTGGAGCGTCTTTTTTATCTTCTCTAGGAGGACGATTTTCGTCTCTTGGCGGTCTTGGTAAAAGGGCTTTTTTCGACACTTTTTCTTTGCGGGTTTTAGGGTCAACACCTAAGTATTTTACCATAAACACATCGCCCATTTTTACCACGTCAGCAACGTTTTCAGTTCTTTCCCAAGCCAATTCGGATACGTGTAATAATACTTCGTTTCCTGGTGCTGCAGTATATTCTACCACGGCTCCAAAGTCAAGCATTTTAATTACTTTCACCTCGTAAGCTTCACCAACTTCAGGTTTGAAGATGATAGAATCTATTTTGGCTAATACAGCTGCAATTCCGTCCGGATCTGTTCCTAAAATTTCCACTACACCTTGTTCATCTACTTCGTTGATTACGATAGTAGTTCCGGTAGCTTTTTGTAATTCTTGAATCACTTTTCCGCCCGGTCCGATTAAGGCACCGATGAAGTTACCCGGAATGGTTCTCATGATGATTTTCGGAGCGTGTTTCTTAACGTCAGGTCTTGGTGTGGCAATGGTTTCTACCAATTTGCCTAAGATGTGCATACGACCGTCACGAGCTTGGTTTAAAGCTTGTTCCATGATGTCATAACGCAATCCGTCAATTTTGATGTCCATTTGACAAGCGGTGATACCGTCTTTGGTTCCGGTTACTTTGAAGTCCATGTCACCTAAGTGATCTTCATCTCCTAAGATATCTGACAATACCGCAAATTTCTGACCATCTGTAATCAATCCCATGGCAATTCCGGAAACCGGTTTGATCATTTGAACTCCGGCATCCATCAAGGCCATAGTCCCGGCACATACCGTAGCCATTGAAGAGGAACCGTTAGATTCTAATACTTCAGATACAATACGGATGGTGTAAGGACAATCGGCAGGAATCATATTTTTCAAAGCTCTTTGAGCTAAGTTTCCGTGACCTACCTCTCTACGCGAAGTTCCTCTTAAAGGTTTGGCTTCACCGGTTGAGAATGGTGGGAAATTATAGTGTAAATAGAATTTTTCTTCACCTTGTTCAGATGGCGAGTCGATTTGGTTGGCTTCTCTTGAAGTTCCCAAAGTTACCGTTGCCAAGGCTTGTGTTTCTCCACGAGTAAACAATGATGAACCATGCACTGATGGTAAGTAATCCGTTTCACACCAAATAGGTCTGATTTCGGTTGTTTTTCTACCGTCTAAACGGATACCTTTTTCAAGGATTACGTTACGAACGGCTTCTTTGTTGGTTTTGTAAAAATATTTACCAACCAGTCCTGCTAAGTCAGCGTTTTCAGCGTATTCTTCATCTGTAAATAAGGCTTTACACTCTTCTTTAACTGCTGCAAATTTTTCGCCTCTTTCGCTTTTTCCAGAAGCTTCTTGTGCAATCGCATAACATTTGTCATAAGCGGCTGCTTTTACTTTGGCATAAACTGCTTCGTCTTCCGGTTCTCCTTCGTAAGTACGAATTTCTTTTTTACCGAAAGCTTCTTGCAATCTTAATTGAGCTTGGATTTGAACTTTGATGGCTTCGTGAGCAAACTTGATAGCTTCTACCATTTCTGCTTCTGAGATTTCTTTCATCTCACCTTCTACCATCGCCACTGAATCTAAAGAAGCGCCAATCATCATATCAATATCAGATAATTCCAATTGTGCTCTGCTTGGGTTGATGATAAATTTTCCGTCTACACGGGCTACGCGTACTTCAGAAATTAAGTTGTAGAAAGGAATGTCGGAAACGGCTAAGGCAGCAGAGGCTGCTAATCCGGCTAAAGCATCCGGCATTACGTTTTCGTCATGCGACATTAATTGAATCATTACCTGAGTTTCAGCATGGTAATCATTCGGAAATAGCGGACGCAATACACGGTCTACTAAACGCATGGTTAATACTTCGCTGTCACTTGGACGGGCTTCTCTTTTGAAAAAACCTCCCGGAAAACGTCCTGCGGCGGCAAATTTTTCACGGTAATCTACCGTTAACGGTAAAAAATCAACACCAGGGTTTGAAGTTCTGGCAGATACGGCTGTGGCTAAAAGCATACAGTCGCCTAATCTAACAACAACAGAACCGTCTGCTTGTTTGGCTAATTTACCGGTTTCGATTAAGATGGTTCTCCCATCTCCCAAATCGATTGTTTCTTGGGTTACTTTTGGAATCATAAAAATTAATTCGTTTAAACAATTAGGTTAGTTGTGTTGTAGTTGTTGTAGTAGTTGTTTGTAACCCAATGAAAAACCGAAACTTTTCTTTTATTTTTAAAACAAAAAGAGGCGCGCAAGCACCTCTTTAGATATGTATTATTTTCTAATACCTAATTCTTTGATAATCTCACGATATCTGTTGATATCTTTTTTCTTCAAGTAATCTAAAAGACTTCTTCTTTTACCTACTAAAAGAACTAGAGAGCGCTCAGTGTTGTAATCGTGACGATTTTTTTTCAAGTGCTCAGTTAAGTGAGAGATTCTAAATGTGAACAACGCGATTTGCCCTTCAGCAGATCCGGTGTTTTCAGCTTTTCCTCCGTGTTTAGCGAAGATTTCAGCTTTTGTTTCTTTACTTAAATACATTCCAATATTTATTTAAATGATTATTATGTATGAATTAAGATTTTCTCAATTCGTGTGCAAAGGTAGAAATAATTGTGAATAGTGAAATATAAATTGTAAATTATTTTTAAAATAATTTCGCAACTTCCTCATTTACAAACTCTAAAAATCGTTCGTCAGCTTCTGTGAAAGGATCGAGTACATGACTGTCGATGTCGATTTGACCAATGTTGACTCCATTTACAAATAAAGGAACCACAATTTCTGATTTCACGGTAAAACTACAAGCGATATAATTGTCTTGGGCTGCCACATCAGGTACTACGAAGTTGGCATTAGATTCGGCTACCTGACCGCAAATGCCTTTCCCAAATGGAATTACAGTATGATCAGTCTCAGCACCAACATATGGGCCAAGATGTAAGGTTCTGTTTTCATGATTGGCAAAATAAAAACCAACCCAATTGTAATAGGAAACATTGTCGGACAAATATTGACATAAGTTTTTAAGCTTTACTTCTCTCTCAGTATTGGCTTCCGTAAGCAGGGCGGTTACTTGTGGTTTTAAATTTTCTAAATTCATTTTTTCCAATTTTTATGCAAAAGTAACGACTGCGCTTTTTTAAATTTATATAAATTTGTTAAAAAATCAGTCTTGAAGAATCTGCTGCAGCAATACCGTCCTTTTTTACTTTTTCTGGGAAAATTTTTGCTGACCTATTTAGTGCTTACCGTATTGTATCAGTCGTATTTAAATCGATTTGATTCAGCTGCCAATCAGGTAGATTCTTTTACTCAAATGGTAGCCAATCAAACGCAAACGCTGTTGACTCTTTTTGATAACGATGCTCAAATCGAATCTCATCCGACAGAGCCAAGCTTGAAAATCATTTACAACGGTAAGTATGTTTCCCGTATCATTGAAGGTTGTAATGCCTTAAGTGTGATGATTTTGTTTGTTTCTTTTGTAGTGGCCTTTACCGGAAGATGGAAACAAACGCTGTTGTTTATTTTTTTTGGTTTGCTACTGATACATCTTTTAAATATATCCCGAATTGCTTTGCTAAGTGTGGCTTTATGTCATTACCCTGAGCAAGAACAGCTGTTGCACGCCGTGATTTTTCCGTTCATTATTTACGGTGTTGTTTTTTTTCTTTGGGTGATTTGGGTCAATAAATTTTCATTACATGCTAGCAAAACTCCTTCAAAATAAACAACAACTCCTTTGGATTGTTATCTTGGTTTTACTTTTGGTTGGTATTCGTTTTTTTGAAGACCAATTGTTTTACGACCCATTTTTGGCGTATTTCAAAAGCGAATTCACACACACTAAATTACCGCAGTTTAACGTTTTTAAGCTCTTCTTTAGTTTAGGAATGCGATTTTATCTCAATACAGTTATCTCGCTTTTCTTGTTGTATGTGATTTTCAAAGACACTAAAATGGTCAAGTTTTCTATACTGCTCTACATGATTTTGGGGTCTATATTGTTAATCAGCTTTTTGTTTGTGTTGAATTTTTTCGGAGAAGAAAACAAAATGGCCCTTTTTTATCTTCGTCGATTTTTAATCCAACCGATATTCATCTTGCTTTTCATTCCGGCTTTTTATTATCAAAAGCAAGTCAAGCGGTAAGCTATTTTTCGTAACTTTACGATAATTCCGCCAATACCAATGACCATGAAAATCGTAAAGCATTCGGGTAGTATAGTCGATTTTAATCGAGACAAGCTTAAAAGCTCATTGCTTAAATCGGGTGCCGATAAGAAAGTAGTGGAAGACGTTTTGCAAGTGATTGAAAAACAAGTCTACGATGGTATTTCTACTAAGAAAATCTACAAATTAGCTTTTAACTTACTTAAAAAATCCTCTCATTCCCATGCCGCGCGTTATAATTTGAGAGCGGCGTTGCAATTGTTAGGTCCGGCCGGGTTTTTCTTTGAAAAATACATTGCCAGATTATTTATATCCGAAGGTTATTTGGCGCAAACCAATCTTTTTTTATCCGGCAAATGTGTCGGACATGAAGTGGATGTGGCTATTATGAAAAACAATTACATCGAAATGGTCGAATGTAAGTTTCATGCCAAAAGCGAAACCAATTCGGATGTGAAAGTGCCCATGTACATTTTGTCGCGATTCAACGATTTGAAAGATAGGAATCATTTAATTTTTACCGAAAAAGATAAAATATCCGGCTGTTGGATAGTGACCAATAATCGCTTTACCGCCGATGCGATGACTTTTGCGCATTGTTCGGGTTTGCAATTGCTGAGTTGGGATTATCCGAAAGAGTTCAGTTTGCAAAAAAGAATAGACGAAGGCCAGTTGTATCCCATCACTTGTTTGACGACGCTGACTTTGGCTGAAAAAGACAAATTGTTGGTACAAGATGTGATTTTGGCGAGCGAAATTATTAATAACACAGAAGTTTTGGAACAAATTGGTTTGAGTGCCAACCGCGTGAAAAATGTCATCAAAGAAGCTTCCGAACTTTGTAAATACCTTTAAAATGAAAGTCCAATTTTTAGGCGGTGCCGGAACAGTAACCGGTTCCAAAACCTTAATCGAAAGCAATGGTGTCCGAATTTTAGTTGATTGTGGTCAATTCCAAGGGGTAAAATCCTTGCGCGAACTCAATTGGGAACCATTACCGATTTTGCCTGACTCCATCGACTTTGTCCTGCTTACTCACGGCCATTTAGACCATTGTGGTTGGTTACCCCGATTGGTTAATCAGGGTTTTGAGGGTAAAATTTATTGTTCGAGTCCAACTAAAGATATAGCGAAGTTAATTTTATTGGATAGTGCCAAAATTCAAGAAGAGGAAGCCGAAAAAGCCAACAAAGAACATTTTTCCAAACACGAAAAGGCCGAACCGTTGTACAATTTGGAACAAACCGAAAAAGTTTTCCCGCTTTTCAGGGTGGTAAAACCTAACGAAGAAGTCCAACTCGATGCGGAAATTGTTGTGAAGTTCAGCAACGCAGGTCATATCTTGGGCGCTTGTAGTATCGAATTACAATTGGAAAATAAAACCTTGGTTTTCTCCGGTGATATTGGTCAAGACGATGATGTGCTGATGGTCGCTCCTACCAAACCGCAAAAAGCCGATTACATCTTTCTCGAAAGTACTTACGGGAATAAAATTCATCCGCAAGAAGATGTCAAATTACTGCTCGAAACTTACATCAATAATACTGTACAAGTCGGTGGAACGGTCATTATTCCAAGTTTTGCTGTCGAACGCGCTCAAACATTGATGTATCTTCTTTGGCAACTTAAGCAAGAAGAGCGTTTGCCGGATATTCCGTTTGTGATAGATACGCCTATGGGTATCAGTGTGCTTGATGTTTTTATGGAAAATCGCTCATGGCACAAACTCTCTGAGCAGCAGTGTGTTGACATGTGTAAAATGTTTACCATGAATTCAGAATATCAGGAAACAGTTGCTACAATTTTCAACAAACAACCTAAGGTAGTTATTGCTGCGAGTGGTATGATAACCGGCGGAAGAGTATTGAGCTATTTGGAACGCTACATCGGTTTGCCTGAAACTACGGTGATTATTGTAGGTTATCAAGCCGAGGGCACGCGTGGCAGAAAACTACTCGAAGGGGCTACTGAAATCAAAATTTACGGAAAATATTATCCGGTTTTGGCCAAAGTTTTGGAAATAGAGGGTTTGTCGGCTCATGGCGATCAAAATGATTTGCTTCATTGGCTGTCAGTACTCCAAAACAAACCGAAGAAAGTTTTTTTGGTTCACGGTGAGAATGAACCCAGCGATGCACTTCGTATTAAAATACAAGAACAATACGGATATGAAACTACCGTGCCGATGTTGGGACAATCTTTTGATTTGTAATATTTAAGATGTTATTAAGGTTTTCAAAAACTAATATTATTAACTTTGTGGCATGAAATTTAAAAAGCACATAAGTATACTAACTGCTTTGCTGATATTGGTTTCCAATTCAGGCTTAGCTTTTAGTGTGCATTATTGCGAAGGTAAAATTGCTTCAATTTCCTCCGTTTTTTCTAAAGAGGAAGTTTGTGATATGCCGGTTGTGGTTGAAAAAACCTGTTGTGCTAAAGAAGTAGTCACTCATAAGGACTGTTGCTCCGACAAGAAAGTCGATTTGAAAAATAAAACCGAGAAAATCATCATCAAAACGATTTCACTCGATTTTGAACCGGCTTATTTTTCAGAATACAAAAACCAAGTTTTTGGAGTAGCCATTACTCCTGAATATGTAGACGAAAAAGTGGCTTTTTATTGCGATTCTCATGCGCCGCCGCTTTACCAACTCTATTGTCAATACACCTTTTACGCCTGATTTGATTTTAATTCCGAACAGATTCTAATACCATAGAATCGGCTTATCAGAATTAATTTTAAATCACAATTTATGAAAACACCATTGTTATTCCTGACGATGTTGTGTGCTGCCGTAAGTTTTTCTCAAGAAACAATCAAACAAGATTCTTTGAAAACAGTCACGGTAGAAGGCAGCCGAAAAGGAATAAAAAAATCACTCAATGTTACGGCCAATACTACATTGGTTACCAGTAAAGAATTACTCAAAGCGGCTTGCTGTAACTTGGCCGAAAGCTTTGAAACCAATCCGTCGATAGACGTTAATTTTTCCGATGCATTAACCGGAACCAAGCAAATCAAAATGCTTGGATTAACCAGCCCGTATATCCTTATAACAGAAGAAAATGTGCCTTCAGTTCGTGGTGCTTCACAAGCTTACGGAATGTCGTTTACACCCGGAACTTGGGTAGAAAGCATCCAAATTACCAAAGGTGCAGGAAGTGTAGTGAATGGCTTCGAAAGCATTTCGGGGCAAATCAATACCGAATTAATTAAACCCATAGGCGATATTCCTTTATTTCTAAATGCTTATGGCGATAGCGGAAGTCGTTTTGAGTTGAATACCCATTTCAATAAAAAAGTATCCGATAAGTGGGCTACCAGTTTGTTTGTTCACGGTAATGCTCGTGTAGCAAAAAACGATATGAACGATGACGGTTTTATGGATAATCCGTTAGGAAAGCAATTGAATGTGGTTAATCGTTGGCAATATGCTAATCCCGAATCGGGTTGGGTTTCGTTTTTGAATGTTCGTTACATGAATGATGAAAAACAAACCGGTCAACTTGATTTTGATCCCGACAGAGATAAACTGACTACCAATTTTTGGGGTTCTGAAATCAATACCGAACGCTTGGATTTCAGTTCCAAAGTAGGCTATGTTTTCAAGGATATGCCTTACCAAAGTATCGGTTTTCAAAACGCTTTCAGTAACCATAACCAGCAATCGTATTTCGGATTGAATCAATACAACATCAAACAACAAAGCTATTATTCCAACTTGATTTTCAACTCGATTATCAGCAATACGATGCACAAGTTTGCTACGGGTTTGAACTTTACCTATGATAAATATGCCGAGTTTGTGAATTTAGCCGATGTGAGCAGAATTGACAACTCCGTTGGTGCTTTCTTCGAGTATACTTTTGATGATAACGACAAGTTTAGTTACATTTTAGGTGGAAGAATGGACTATCACAATAGGTTAGGGGTCTTTTTTACACCGCGATTGCATGTGAAATACAACCCGTGGGAAAAGGCTGTTTTGCGTTTTTCTGCCGGACGTGGAAAGCGTGCCGCCAATATTTTTGCGGAAAACCAAAACCTTTTTGCCAGTTCTCGAGTGTTTTCGGTATTAGATACTAACGGAAAAATTTACGGATTGGACGCTGAAATTGCTTGGAATTACGGTTTGAGTTTTACCCAAAACTTTATGTTTTTCGGAATGAAAGCCGATACCACTATCGATTTTTACCGAACCGATTTTCAGAACCAAGCCGTAGTTGATGTCATGAATTCGTCGCAGCAAGTCTTGTTTTACAACTTAGACGGAAAATCTTATGCCAATAGCTTGCAACTCGATTTCAATTTAGAAATCATCAAGCATTTGAATCTAAGAACAGCTTACAAGTATTACGATATTGCTACCGACTATATTTCCGGTAGTTTTCAACGACCATTACAAGCCAAACACCGTTTCTTTGGAAATGTGGAATATGCTACTCATATAGTTGAAAAGGGCAAGCAATGGAAATTTGATTTCACTTGGAATTGGTTGGGCAAACAACAATTGCCAAATACTGCAACGAATCCGCATCACGATCGTTTGCCTAATTTTTCGCCTTCATTTTCTACCATGAATGCTCAAATTACCCGAACTTTTTCGAGCACTTTTGAAATATATGTTGGTGGAGAAAATATTGGGAATTATACCCAACACAAAGCAGTTTTAGGCGCTGAAAATCCATTTGGACCAACATTTGACACTTCAATAGTTTATGCGCCGGTTTTCGGACAAATGTATTATGCCGGATTGAGATTTAAAATCAAGTAATAAAAATAATAACAAACAATTTAAAATGAATATCATGAAAAATATTGTAATCGGTTTGCTTTTAATGCTCGTAAGTTTTACAGCTCAAGCACAGGAAAAGAAAAGTAAAAATGCAAAGTATAACATTGAAGTTAACGGTAATTGCGAAATGTGTAAAAAACGAATTGAGAAAGCTGCTTTTTCAGTTTCGGGAGTAAAAAGTGCGGAGTGGCACATAGATGACCACCAATTACATTTGATCATTAACGAAGAAAAATGTTCGTTAATTGAGATAAAGAAAGCCATAGCTAAGGTTGGTCATGATACTGATGAGGTTAAAGCGACCGATGAAGATTACGAAAAGCTTCACGGTTGTTGTATGTATGAAAGAAAGTAAATTTGAAACTCCTTCCAACGAAGGAGTTTTTTATTGCTATTTTTACTAAAAAAAATGAAAAGATTATACACTATTTTGGCAGTTGGTTGTTTTGCTTTTGGTTTTTCTCAAGCGTTGAAGCAAGATCAAAGGGTTTGGATGGCCTATGTTGGTCAGTACAAAGCTTCTCCTAAATGGGGTTACCATATGGAGGCGCAGTTTAGGATGGACAATCAGTTGGAGCAAAACATGCAAAACTTATTCAGAGTTGGTTTGGTATATCATTTCTCCGAGTCAAAAAATATTACTGCCGGTTATGCATTGGTCAATACCTATAGTGCAACGGCTGATGATTATTTTAAGGAAAACAGGTTGTGGGAACAATACCAAATGACTACTAAATGGTCCAAGGATATTTTAATTAATCGGTTTCGATTGGAGCAACGCTGGGTAGAACAATTCGGAATTTCAGAGGTTGGACAAACGGTATCGGAAACTGCATATCAGAACAGGTTTCGCATATTGAATCGCTTTTTATGGCATTTGACAACCCTAAAATCTGAAAAAGAACAGCTTTATGTGGTGGTGCAAAATGAGCTGTTTGCAACACTCGGAAAGAATAAATTGAATTCGAAAGTCATCGATCAAAATCGTTTCTTAGTGGGATTCGGACTCAACTACAACAATACCATCCGTTTGGAATTGGGTTATATGAATCATTACATCTCTTCATCCTCCGCATCGGATTTGATGAATCATACTGTCTCGATTTCGTTATTTCATAATATCGTGTTATAAAAAGTTTAAAGTGGTCGCTATCCCGAAAAATATCCTTAATTTCACGCTCGAATTTTCACCCTTAATTTGTTAGTTCATGAGTGATTTTGATTGGATGCAATTGCTGAATCCTGAGTTTTATATTACCATGTCGCTGGGCGGCGTTAGAGTTGGCCTTTGGATAGTATTGTTTATTGTGTTTGCCGAAACCGGTTTGTTTGCCGGCTTCTTTTTACCGGGAGATAGTTTGTTGTTTTTGGCCGGAATTTACAGTCGAGATTTAATTGAGAATTTTACCATTATAGAAAGTGATGTCTTAAATGTAACACTATTAGCAGTTTTGGTTGCTGTAGCCGGAATCATTGGTAATATGGTTGGCTATTGGTTTGGCGCCAAAAGTGGTTACTATTTGTATAAAAAAGAAGATAGTTTTTGGTGGAAGAAAAAATACCTAATCCAATCCAAAGACTTCTTTGAACGTTACGGAGGTAAAGCGATTATTTTTGCTCGTTTTTTACCGGTAGTAAGAACGTTTGCGCCCATAGTTGCCGGGATTGTGACTATGGATAAAAAGAAGTTTATGTTCTACAATATTGTGAGTTCTTTTTTGTGGTCGTTCACTTTAATCTTTGCCGGACATTATTTGTACGGTATGTTTTTAGAAGAGTTTGATATCGATTTAAAACACCATATAGAGAAAATTGTGATCCTTATTATTTTGATTTCAACTTTCCCGGTTTTCCTTAAAATGATCAAGAAAACACCAAATACAGAATCGGAATTATAAAAAAAGCCTCAAGAAATTGAGGCTTTTTTTATTTCATTTCCAGGATAACTTCGTCGTGTATTAATTTGCCTTCCGGGGTAATACCTTCAATAATAACTTTTACTTCGGGCTTGTTATAATCCGTTATTCGGAACAAAAACTGTCCTTCGTCATTTGCGCGGATTAGTGATTTCCATTCGATTAAACCATAATAGTCAAAACCAGTATTGTTTGTGCTTTTATAGTCAGCATTCTTAAAACTAGGATAGATTGAGAATGCTTCTTTTATCAAAACATTGTTAGGATCGGCTTTGATATAGCCGGGTTTGATATTCTTTTTAGTGTATGCTCTGATAATCCCGGTGTGATTTTGCATTCCGGGTACTAATGCATTCGAACTAAGGTATATTTCGTCAAAGTCAGACATGCGCATGGTGGTAAATTCAAATTGAGTCATCAAGGCTCTACCGTCAACAACGATAAGAGGTGTTGGTCGTTGGGCATTAATAGTGTTGTTGACCCTGCTGTAAATGGTAGCCTCGCCAAATCGTCTTTCTACGATAAATCCGTTCCGCTCTATAAAGCTCAGTAAGTCTATGTATTCCATTTTTTCATCTACTTTATAGCCGTTTAAAAAACTGTTGCCAATTACTCTTTGGTAGGTTAGTTTTTTTTCAATTTTAACCTCTTCGAGTTGAATGGCTTCTGAAGCAAATTTGGGAAGCTCTAAATTGTCGTCTAATTTTTCGGCTGTTACTTCTTTGCAACGGACAGAAGGTTTGAATGCCTTATAAAAAGGTTTTTTTCGATTAAGTAATTGGTAGTTGATTTTGCCTTCGACACTTTCAAAATTTGGTAATTTTAAAACGCTCATGGCTAGCGAAGTAGAATCTGTTAAGATTAAATTTTCAAATAAATATTCGCCTTTATCATTCACTTCAGTCGACTTGATAATTTGGTCTTTGAAAGAAACTATTTTGACTTTATGATCAGTTTTGTTTTTAATATTCGGACTAATAGTCCCTTTTAAGCTTAATCCGATATCGAAACTGAAATTGGTAGCAGGCTTTGATGATTTGATGTTTTCCCAATTGTATTTGGGATGTGTTTGGTTCATTAAGAACAAATCTAACTCGTAGTTGGTAATCCTTTTGGGTTGTAGCAAATAATAATTAGCATTAATTAAAGGTTCTGATATGTATGGGTTAATACTCAAACCGGCTACGATGGAATAGTTTTCGGCTGTTGATTTGGTATCGGTAGGAAGAACACTAATACTTAAGTTGGTGTTTGCTGTAGCGGCATATCCGACAAATTCTAATTGATCTGCTTTTCGACCATTCTTGGTTATCACTATGGGTGCTTCTTTTTTGGGAGCATTGTACAGCGTTCTGTTCGCCCATTCTTTCTGATTGTTATCAATTATTCGAATAGTATTAATGCCTCCAAATAAATCGGTATTTTGAAGCAAAATGGTTTGCTCCAGGGCATTTTTATTAATTTCTAAGTCATATATAAACTGTTTATTGTCTTGATGTACAACTAAATAGGCTTTTTTATCTTTGAATATAGACATGGTGGCCAGGTTCGTTTTAATTTTAATGATGGTTTTTCCTTCCATAGAAAAATTGTTGACTTCCAAGCCAAAACCGATACCATTTTTATCGGTAAAAGTTTTTGTGATGGTTTTGTTTTGATAAGTCACGCTTACGTTATTGAAATCATCATCGGGAGTAACCTCGAATTTACCCAAGCCTGCAGCATTTAAACGGACTGTTTTGAGGGTTTCGCCTTTGGAATTTTGTATCATGGCTTCGAGATTGTCTGGAACATTATTTCGGCAATCTTTTACGCGAATCCCAATAGTGTTTTTGATGCCGTTGATGAAATTTCCTCCTTCAGGATGGAGTGTTAATTCCAATGATTCTTCTTCAATTTTGCTATAGTTTTTGATGCCTTCTTGCGGATTGATGATGTTTATTTTAAAGATTGACGACTCATCTTCGCTGAAATTATTCATCCAGTTCGTGTAGACTTGAATGTAGTATAATCCGGAGTGTAATTTGGGGTTTAAATCAATGACTCCGGAAAAGGTGCCGTTATAAGCATAAACTAATTTTTCGGTAACTACAGTTCCTGCTTCATCATATAAAACAACATAAACATTGGTAGTAAAAAATGCTTTTTTAGTTTTTCGGTTGATGACATATCCTTGGAGCCAAATTTTTTCATTAGTCAGAAAAGTTGATTTGTCTAAATGCAGGTGAATGGCTTCTCTTTCCAGGAAGAAGTAATTTTCTAAAGCAGCTACAATTTTGTCTCGGTTTTCATCAGGAGTTTCTTGGGCGTTTAGTAGACTGGTCGTAACTAATAGTACAATAAGAAAAATAGTTTTAAACATAAGAAAGCGATTACGATAACCAAAAATATAAAATTTTATTTACAATAATAAATAAAAAAAACGCCTTGATTTCTCAAGACGCTTTTACTAGTATTTTGTACTTCTGATTTTTTTCTTCGTACTCAGCATTACATCATGCCCGGCATTCCGCCACCCATTGGCATTCCGCCACCGGCATTTTCTTCTTTGATTTCTACTAAAGCACATTCGGTAGTTAAAATCATTCCGGAAACTGAGGCTGCGTTTTCTAAGGCCACACGGGTTACTTTTTTAGGATCGATGATTCCGGCTTTTAGCATGTCTACATATTCATCGGTTTTAGCATTGTATCCAAAGTTGGCTTTTCCTTCGGCTACTTTGGCTACTACCACAGAACCTTCTAAACCGGCGTTTTCAACGATGGTTCTCAAAGGTGATTCTACTGCACGTGATACAATTTGAATTCCTGTTGCTTCATCAGCATTACTTGCTTGTAACTTGTCTAAAACAGCTTTGGCTCTTAATAAAGCCACACCGCCACCGGCTACGATTCCTTCTTCAACAGCGGCACGGGTCGCATGTAAAGCATCGTCTACACGATCTTTTTTCTCTTTCATTTCTACTTCAGAAGCAGCGCCAACGTACAATACGGCTACACCACCGGCTAATTTAGCCAAACGCTCTTGGAGTTTTTCTCTGTCGTAATCAGAAGTCGTAGTTTCCATTTGGGCTTTGATTTGGTTTACACGATTTTTAATCATGTCGACATTTCCGGCTCCGTTTACGACTGTGGTATTGTCTTTATCAATGGTTACTTTTTCAGCAGTACCCAACATTTCTAAAGTGGCATTTTCTAAAGTATAACCACTTTCTTCCGAAATTACAGTTCCGCCAGTTAGGATAGCAATATCTTCTAACATTGCTTTTCTTCTGTCGCCGAATCCAGGCGCTTTAACAGCGGCAATTTTTAATGCCCCACGGAGTTTGTTAACCACTAAAGTCGATAGTGCTTCACCATCAACATCTTCAGCAATAATTAATAATGGTTTTCCGGATTGTGCTACAGGCTCTAAAACCGGTAACAATTCTTTTAAGGAAGAAACTTTTTTATCGTAAAGTAGGATGTAAGGTCTTTCCAATTCCACTTCCATTTTTTCAGGATTGGTCACGAAGTACGGAGACAAATAACCTCTGTCGAATTGCATACCTTCTACCACATCAACATATGTATCGGTTCCTTTGGCTTCTTCTACTGTAATTACGCCTTCTTTGCCTACTTTGGCGAAAGCAGTAGCAATTAATTCACCAATTACTTCATCGTTATTGGCAGAGATAGAAGCGATTTGTTTGATTTTTTCAGAGTCGCTGCCAACAACCTGAGCTTGTTTGCCCAAATCTTCAATAATAGCTTCTACTGCTTTGTCGATACCGCGTTTTAAGTCCATTGGATTGGCACCGGCAGCCACGTTTTTCAAACCTTCTTTAACGATAGCTTGCGCGAGTACGGTGGCCGTTGTAGTTCCGTCACCTGCTAAATCATTGGTTTTAGAAGCTACTTCTTTTACCATTTGCGCACCCATATTTTCGAGAGCGTCTTTCAATTCTACTTCTTTAGCTACTGAAACACCGTCTTTAGTTACGGTTGGACCGCCGAAAGATTTAGAGATGATTACATTTCTTCCTTTAGGTCCCAAGGTTACTTTTACTGCATTCGCTAAGGCATCAACACCACGTTTTAAACCGTCGCGTGCTTCAATGTCGAATTTTATATCTTTTGCCATTTTTGTGTTTGTTTTTAGTTTTAATACTTAATTATTAAATCTTACTACTTATTAGATAATTGCAAGAATGTCGTCCTCGCGCATGATGAGATAATCCTTGCCGTCGAATTTTAAATCGGTTCCGGCGTATTTGCCGTATAAAACAGTATCACCAACTTTTACGGTTAACGGTTGGTCTTTTTTTCCGTTACCAACTGCCACTACAACACCTTTTTGCGGTTTTTCTTTAGCAGTGTCAGGAATAATAATTCCGGAAGCTGTTTGGGTTTCAGCGGCTGCCGGTTCCACAATAACTCTGTCAGAAAGAGGTTTAATGTTTAATGCCATGATGTTATATTTTTAGGTTATAATATTTTGTTGACTTCGCTTTTTCAGAAATTATGCCAAGGGTTTTTTTACTGTCATTTTTTCCTAAAAAAAATGCCAGCATGTCAGCGCTGGCATTTGGATAAAGAACAAAGTCTTTGTTATTTTTTTTCACCTGTCGGTTGTGCAGGAGTAGCGGCCGGAGTTTCTGTAGCTGTTTTAGGTGCTGCGGTTTCCGTTTGTTCAATTACTTTTGATTCGGTTTGTCCGCCGCCCATACCCGGGAAGCTTAAACTGGATAACAAAATCAAAACGATTAAAGCAGCTGCTAAAGTCCAAGTACTTTTATCTAAAAAGTCTGTTGTTTTTTGAACACCGCCTAACATTTGTGATCCGCCTAATGAAGAAGACAAACCGCCTCCTTTAGGATTTTGTACCATAACGGCAATGATCAATAAAAAACAAACCAATGTGATTAATGCTAAAAAGATGGTAAACATAATGTGTTATAATTAGTTATTATTTTGTTGTAAAATCTTTATATCCGAAATTCGGTTTGCAAAGAAACTACTTTTTTCCGGATATTTCAAAATTAATATTTCATAAGCTTGAATTGCTTTGGAATATTTTTTTTGTTCCAAGTAAACTCGCGCCAACGTTTCTGTCATTAAATGGGACGTGTCTTCCGAAAACGGCTCAATTGCAGGCACCACAGCATCTTTGGCCACCGGCATGATTTTCGGGTTGGTTTCGATAAATTTATCAATCAATGCCAGCTTTTTCTTTTTAATATCGTTATCCGGAGTTTCTGAGGTCGATGCCGTTTCACGAACAATAGGTTTTAGTCGGGACAATTGTAGCCACTCTTCGAACGAATGTTTTTCGTTTTTGGAGAATTCCAATGGTTTGCCGATGTCCAATTTAACTTCTGCTTTTTGTTCTTCACTGCCGGTGGCTTCTTTGATGGAAGTCAGTATGGATTGTTCTAAAGGATTGACCGTTGGTTCCTGATAGGCCACTTTTACTTCTTCCAGACCAATCACATTGATGTTCATTAACTCTTCCAACTTTTTTTCGTAATGCCCTTTTTGTACGGATACAAAGGAATCCGAGGTGATGAAGTCGAATAAAATACTGCGATCGGTGGTATAAGCTGCGGCCACTTTCAGCGCATGGTTGTAATTAAAACTGTCCTGATTGTACAAATGTTTCAGCTTTAGTACTCGAGCGCTCTGAAAATAGGGGAAAGCCCTTAGTACTTGGTCTAAGGTTTCCGCATGCCTATCGTTGATGGCTTCGGGTTTGTTGAGTAAGTATGTATAATCGGTTAGGTTCAAAGTTATCAGTATTCTGTGTTCAGATGATTTGTAAAGTTACAAATACTGTTTACCATTTGGCTAGTGATTCGTTAAAGATATCTTGGGTAATTCTTTCAAAAATAACGTCCAACGCATCGGTTAATTGTGGTCCGACTAATTGGCTGGAACCGCTGTAATCATAAAAGAAGGAAAATCTTTTTTCAAAATTATCTTCTTCTTTGTTTTTGTTGGAAAAGCGAACCATTACAGAAATCGTCAAACGGTTTTGAGCTGCTTTTTGATCTGCAGTAGCTGTCATAGGCGCTATTCGGTATTCAACAATTTCACCCTCGTATAAAAGTTCGCCGTTGGAGTTGGTTAAATTCAGATTGGTTTGATTTTGAATCAAATCCTGTAAGCGTAAGGTAAAGGTTCTTTCGATGCCCGGTTCTACTAATTCGGCAGTATTTTGGAAATAATTCACCTGAAACGTTTTGGCGTTAATCGGTTTGGCTCCGGTAAAATTGTACACCCCGCAACCGTTGATGCTGAAAAGGACAATAAAAAGGAATAAGACTCTAAAAAACTTCATGGTTGTAAATAAAGGGCTAAAGTAATTCTTTATTTTTTAATTATGGCAAAACGTCTCCTTGATAGTAATATTTTGCAGCGGTTACAGTATTTTCAAAAACTCCCAGATAGTAATTGTCCCTGGTTTGTATTGAAGGCAGATTGTTCGAGTTGTATGTGTAATTGAAGACTTCACTTTCAGGATCTTCGGGACAATAATCGTGAGTAGTCGGATTATTAGTAGAGCAGTAAAGTTCATTTAGCCACCTATTGTTTTGAATAAAACTAAAGGCTCTTCGGATGGCAAGTGTGGCATCTTTAAGTGGATTTGTATTGTTGTCAAAAGTTGAAGAATGGCAACTCTCATTGTATGAGAAACTGAGTAAATTATTGTTTTCGTAGGTTGCAGTTACTTCGTCCCAAATCTGTTCATACGGATCGCCGTTGTCGTCAAAATCAATATACACTGATTTGGCATAGGTTAATAATTTTTCTGAATTGATTTGGGTGAGTCTATAGCTTGCGGATAAGTTGCCCACATAATAAGCGTCTAAATTAGCATCAAAAGTGACTGCCTGACCATCAACACTAGTCACAAAACCATTGTTGTCATAGGTAAAAGTGTGTGTTTCGGTAGTGCCGTCATTGTTGAACAAAGTTGAGCTTGTTAGTCTGTCGTTAGCATCATAAGTAAAGTTTTGTAGTATCGTTCCGTCTGCTTTGGTGGTCTCAATTAGTAAACCTTCAGCATTAAAATTCCACCTCGTTTCTATAGCCAATCCCGGGAAGAAATCGACCCTCTGCAGTAAATTGGAGTTGAGAGTATTTTGTTGGGTTGTGTCGTCTGTACAAGAAAACAATGTAGTGATTAGCAGTAGTAGCAAGCAGTAGTTTTTCATCATAAAAATTTAATCTTATAAAACTAATAAATTAATTTGAAAAATAAGCTAAATTATTACAAATCAAACTGTTTGATTTTTCTGTACAAGGTTCTTTCCGAAATGCCTAATTCATCTGCCGCTGCTTTTCTTTTGCCTTTGTTACGCTCTAAAGCTTTTTTGATAAGTTCCAGTTCTTTGGCTTCCAAACGAAGGGTTTCTTCTTCGTCAACGGTTTCCGCCATCAAATAATTGGCATCGTCTTCGTCGTCAAATTCTTCTTGTTGCGACTGGTTTGGTGTCGGAATTACATTAATATGCGGTTGGGTTTCAAATACAATTTCGCTTTCGTTGTCTTTGGAACCGTAGACCTTCTGAATCAAACTCGGATTAATATCTTGCACTTTAGCGCCGTTTTTCATCAGTTCTAAGGTCAGCTTTTTCAAATCGTTTAAATCACTTTTCATGTCGAAAAGCACTTTGTATAAAATATCTCGCTCGGTAGCAAAATCACTGTCCGATTTTTTACCGCCTATTACCGATGGCAATGTACTGCCTTCCAATGGCAGATAAGATTGTAATGTTGCTAATGATATATCACGATTAGTTTCCAAAACCGAAATCTGCTCCGCTACGTTGCGCAACTGACGGATGTTTCCGCTCCAACGATAGCGTTGTAAAAACTGTATGGCATCGTCACTCAACTTAATCGGTGGCATTTTGTATTTGTGCGCAAAATCGGCTGCAAATTTTCGGAACAACAAATGAATGTCGTCTTTTCGGTCGCGCAACGGCGGTAAAGTAATATCAACGGTACTCAAACGATAGTACAAATCTTCGCGGAATTTCCCTTTTTCAATTGCATCGAACATATTGACGTTGGTGGCCGCGACTATGCGTACATTCGTTTTTTGTACTTGTGAGGAACCAACTTTTATAAACTCGCCGTTTTCCAAAACACGAAGTAATCTCACTTGAGTCGTAAGCGGCAATTCGCCCACTTCATCCAAGAAAATGGTACCGCCATCGGCTACTTCAAAATAACCTTCACGGGTATTGGTAGCGCCGGTAAAAGCGCCTTTTTCGTGTCCGAATAATTCACTGTCAATGGTGCCTTCCGGAATCGCACCACAGTTAACGGCGATGTATTTTCCGTGTTTTCTGTGAGATAGCGAATGGATAATTCTTGGAATACTTTCTTTACCCACACCGCTTTCACCCACAACCAATACCGAAATGTCAGTCGGAGCAACCTGTATGGCTTTTTCTATGGCGCGGTTGAGTTTCGGGTCGTTCCCGATAATCTCAAAGCGTTGTTTTATGTTTTGAACTGATTCCATGTTTGAATTATTTTAAACTCTTCTTAAATGTTTTGTGAGTTGAATAATGCTTTTAATTCGTTGTATTGGTTATTTTTAAGGTCCGACTTTTTGATGAATTTTGCTTGATTCTTTTTAATGTAGATTAAAAAGAGATCGTTTTTTTCTTCGAGTTTTACAATGTCTTTCCAAAAATATTTGATGTCAAAACTTTCTCCTTTTTCCTGAAAATAATCCGCTGTAAATACATGGCTGATGTCTTCCTGCAGCCTGGGATTATCGGTAATTTGCTTTTTTGAAGTGGCATAAATTCGATACACAAACAAAAGCACAACCAAAGGATAAATTGTTGCCAATGGAACCCAGAAATACTCGTCATATGACGCATTAGCAGAGGCACTAATTAACATTATGATAAAAAAGACAATCAAGTAAATAACAAGTCTACTGTTTTTATATACCAATAAAGTAGCTTTAAAAACACTATTGGCGTCAAAGCTTGGTTTAATGACTATTTGACTCTCCATAATTTTATTGCATCAGACTGTAACCAACCGCTTCACCAATTAAAGTCGCAGTAGTACAATCGGTGACTTTCACCAACACAAAATCACCTTCTTTGTAATTTTCTTTCGGGAAAACAGTGACTACATTTTCCGAGTTTCTGCCGCTCCAGTGTTTGTCAGACTTCTTAGATTCTTTTTCAATCAACACTTCTACGGTTTGGCCCAAGAAACGCTTGGTTCTTTTTTCACTGAGTATTTGCTGTAAGTCTACAATTTCTTGTAAACGTCTTTTCTTAACTTCTTCCGGAACATCATCTTCCATTTTACGCGCTGCCAAAGTGCCCGGTCTTTCGGAATAAGCAAACATATAGCCGAAGTCGTATTCCACATATTCCATCAAACTCAAGGTGTCTTGGTGATCTTCTTCAGTTTCAGTAGGGAAACCGGCAATCATGTCTTGCGAAATAG